>Ga0302316_10000835_pt1 | contig 25880 bp, 5 predicted proteins | sample III_Palsa_N3_2_FD_200456 | JGI IMG/M metagenome (GOLD analysis project Ga0302316, IMG submission 200456) | Peat permafrost microbial communities from Stordalen Mire near Abisko, Sweden - III_Palsa_N3_2 | ecosystem: Environmental > Terrestrial > Soil > Palsa > Peat permafrost | place: Sweden...
GTTGATATGACCTGCCGTGGCAGACTCGATGCTGAGATGATCGAGTGCAAAATCCTCGAGTGGAGCCGAGGGGTAGGCGTCTACCTCGAAGGCGGTTTTCGCGCCGGTTGCTGTGATATTCCAGATTTGGATGTTATGGAAGTGTGCCTTGCCTTTGTCATCCGTTACAGGTGTTGTGAGCACCTTGTAATAGTCGGGATAGGTGTTTAGACCCGGTGGAATTACCGCATAGCTATAACTTGGGTTCCAGTTCATCGTGATGCGAAGGACGACAGGCGTACCGTTCATCGTGATGTCGTGAATGCGAATGTTCTCTGCAAAGCCACCGCGGGTGTGCGCGGACTTGAAGAGGATGCCAACGGGCACAGCCTTCATGGTGGTAAGGCCATAGGCCTCAATGTTGCGAAACCCACCGGATGTCTCACTGCCAATGGTGACGCCAGCAGCGCCTTCGCGAACAATCGAGTCACGCAAGATGACGTCTTCCGTCGGGCGATTGACGCGAAGGCCGTCGGAGTCACGGCCGGCCTTGAGACACAGAGCATCGTCGTTCACGGCGATATCCGCATGCTGTACGAGAATCTTTCGCGAGGAGTCTATGTCGATGCCATCGGTGCTTGGGCCATGACCGCCTTCGTTGTTGCGGATGGTGATGCCATCAACGGTGACGTCGTGGGAGTAGCAGATATGCACTGTCCAGAAGCCTGAACGGCGCAGCGTGAGACCACTCAACTTGACGTCGGATGAGTCAAAGATCTGGATGAGTCGAGGCCGCTTCGCGTCGTAGTCCGAGGCCCAGCGAAGGCCTTTAGGTTCGTAGATTTTGCGCAGAGCCCAGTAGCTGTCCCAATAGACCTTGCCGTCACCATCGATGGTTCCTTCACCCGTGATGTTTGCGTTGGACTGCTTGTAGATGTTGATCAGAGCTGCGGGCCAAGTCATCTCGATGCCTGCAACGCGCGTCGGCCTCTCAGGATAGTCTTTGATGTCCTGTGAGCCGAGCAGCGTAACGCCCTTGTCGATCTGTAGGGTGACGCCGGATTTGATAAAGATAGAGCCCGTGAGATACATGCCAGCGGGAAATGTGACGATCGATGGGGTTGCACTCTTCGCGGCGGCGTCGATCGTCTTCTGGATGGCTCCAGTTTCGAGAGTGGTGCCGTCGCCCTTTGCGCCATAGTTGCGAACGGAGAACACCTGAGTGGTGGCTCCAAAAAGATTCGGAGCAGATACGCCGGCGATCGCAAACAAGAAGGCTACGAGTGATTTAGAAAGCTTCATTGAGAGTCCTGCGAGACGAGATGAATGGCTCCGAGAATGCCGGAAGAGACAGGCTTTACCTTGTTCAGCTCCTGCATTTGGAAGCGGTCGCCGTATTTTTCGATGAGTGGTTTGTAGTCGTGAGGCGGAAGCGCTGACCACGCATTGAGTGCAGTGTTATAGACATGAATCTCGATGTGGTTTTCGCCGGTCTTGAGAAACTTCGTCACATCGAGACTATAAGGTGGGTGCCAGAGTGCGCCGGCAGCCTGTCCATTGATTGTGACGAGAGCGGCTTCGTGGATGGGTGGCTCAAAGTAGGCGTGCATGCCGGGGCCGGTACCCGTCACCAAGGGATTGGGAAGACCGTCGGGGCCTAACGTTGGATGTTCCGGTAGTGAGTTGGGCGAGCCGGGGAGAGCAACACCACCATCAACTTGCAGCGATACAGCCGTTGGAACACTCGCAAGATGGAAGTCGCGAGTGTAAACGGCTTCACCGGAGTAATGGAGCGTTGCCTGGTCCGCGGTCCAGTCTGTGAGTGTGTGCTCGGAGACGGTCTTATGGTCAGAGACGAAGTCTACCTTCCAGTCGTTAGAGAGATCGATGAGCGTGGACTGCTGAACTTCGTTGCGGTGAGGCGACTTTGAGTCGGTATCGCTGAAGAGGAATACGCGGGATTCGTAGGGCGCCAGAACAAGGTCACATTCGGCGGTGTCGTTGTGAGTGAAGTCTATCTGTGTAGCTAAAGGATGGCCGGTGTCGGGGCTAATCTCTTCGCCGAATTTGTACGTTGTTGTAAACGTTGCGAGAAGGTGTGTGCGTTGATTAGAAGTGTTCGCAACGAAGTAAATGTCTCCCTTTGGGAGCTTTCGGTGGATGAAACCGATTTGTTCCTTGTAGTTCGTGGTGGTCTCCGTTGTGGGGTTGAGGGTGAGATCGGGGATGGCTGCATCGGCTAGAGCGGTGCCGAGCTTTGTCTCGTCCGGGATGAGCGGGATCGCGGCGGTATCAACGCCAGCCTCGCTGAGGGATTTGCCTTCGGGGGTGAGGGTCGGAAGACGTCCGACGGCAATCAGTTTGCCTCCGTGTTCGGCCCATGCGGTGATCTTCTTTAGGGTAGTGACTGGTATTCGATCCGTTGGCGGAAGGAGCAATATCTGATGGTCGCCGATTCCCTGCCGGTCTATTGTGTCGGCATCGATGAAGTCGATGTTGTATCCGGCAGAGAGGATCGCTGACATCAGCGCGGGCGTGATGAGCTTTTGCATCGTGCCAGTGACGGTAACTTTTCCGGGGCTGAAGCTGGCCCAGGCGTCGTCGGTGGGAAGAAGAATGGCAACCTGGTTTGCGGGTTTGCCCTGGCGAAGGAGATAGCTCAGCCTGGTGATGTATGCCGTGACCGTGGGCATGACTGGGTGCCAGGGGTTGTGATCGTTAAAGGCGCCAGCAGCATAGAGAGACCAACCTGGCTCTGGGACGCCGGGCGCGGAGTAGGGCCAGCCATGGAAGATGAGTTGATTTTCACCCATGATGAAGTCGATGTCGGCCTCGGCTTTCATGTCGAGTGGGGTGGCGCGAAAGACAGGCGAGTGGAGCCACGTGAAGGTTTCGCCGGAGGTGATGTCGTTGCCGAAGAGATGGTTCGCTGAGCTGGCCCAACGCAGCGTCGAGAAGGCCCGCCACTGTGGGCCTTCGCCTTCTGGCAGAGCGACGAGGCGCTGGCTGGAGAGTGAGACGGCAGGCTCGCCGTAGGTCTGCGAGCGGAACCGGGTGTGGTGAGCGATGGCCCAATCGTTGATCTGCGTGAGATAGTTTTGGTCGACCAACTCAGTGAGCGTGCGGCCGTAGTCGTGGCGGATTGTGGCAGCTGCGGGCGAGCCGCCGACGACAAGCTCGGGCAGGTGCGGGATGAGGTCGTAGCCGCGGCGCTTTTTGAATTCTTCGGGAAGCGTTGGCGTCCAATCGGCGCCGTAGGCCTCTAGAGAGTCGGAGAAGATCGCGTAGGGTGGCGTGGATCCGAATGCATTGATTAGTGGCTCGCCGACGGCTTTGAGATGCGTGGCTACGGCTTGATGGCTGAATGGGTCGAGAACGTAGCCCTCAGCGCCAACTGCGGCACGCTTGACCTTCTGGCGCGTATGGCTGGCGATGAAGAAGAGTGCGACACGTGGTTCGCTCGATGGGGAGATGTTGCCTTCGCTTGTTTGTGCCGGTATCGGTAGGGTTTTAGCTGATGATGCATTCCATTGCTTGAGTTCGCCGGCTACGATGGAGGCTGAGATAAGGGTTTCTCCCTCGGCGAGCTTTGGCAGAGGAGCTGACTTTGCACCGGCTGGGATGGCTACTTCGACCGTGCGCAGGCGGGCAGCGGCTTCTGAGAGCGGCGTTGCAGGGCCTCCGTAGGGCCAGCCGCTGCAGAGTGTCACGTCGATCCGCAGGCCGAGCTTGCGGCCCTCGGATTGCGCGTAGTTGACGGCGTCGAGCATCTCCGGGGAGAGAAATAGAAGATTCTTCAGGTCTCGTGATGGATCATCCAGAACTTCGGGATAGACAAACGCGAGTTCGGCTCCGCCAATGCCGTCGGCCTGCATCTGCTGAAGTTCGCGGAGAATCTCCGGCTTGGTAACCGCGGCGCCGAACCACCACCAGCGGACCATGGGACGAGCATCAGCAGACGGAGTGAGGAGACCCTGACGTATCTCCTGCATGGAAGGCGTGTCTTGGGCCTGCGCCGGGAACTGGCATGCAGCAAGTGCCATACCCGAGATAACTGCCAGCAAAGGATGTGTGCGCACAAGCTTAGTCATTGAATGCCGATCTTGCTGCAAGTTAAGGGTTCTTGTCTTTTGCCAGCTCTACGCCAAAGACATACGTTGGCCCGAACATGTTGGAGCGGAAGATGACCATCTTTTGATCGGGCGTAAAGCTTACGTTGGGCTCAAGCGTGTAGTTGTGCTTGGACATGTTCACGAGTTTTTCCGCCTGAAAGATACGCGGCTGGATGAGCGTCTTGTCGTTGATACCGTCGGTCTGGCGTGGCATCTGCGGTCGGAAGAGATAGATCCACTCACCGTCGGGAGCCTTCGCCACCTGACCGGGATCACCACCGTCGCCGGCAAACATAGTCTTGTCCTTGCTGACGTTGAAGTGGATGGACCACTCGTTGCGAGCCATGTGATACCAGTACTGCTCGCCGTCCTTCAGACTAAGCGAGGCTAGCCAGAAATCTTCGCCCTTAGGCGTCTGCAAGTCGTAGTAGACGGTATCTCCATCCCATCCCCAGAACTCGTGACCGGCGATCTCCATGAACATGGTGCGTTTGTGCATTAGCTGGTTGTGCGTGCCATCGGTGTGGATGGTCCAGATGCGATCAACCTTCTGCCATGGGCCTTCGTGGCAGTACATCAGCACGTCGGGGTTCGCGGGCGAGAAGAGCAGGTGGTTGACCCAGTCTGTGCTGTGGAGCAGCGGAGTGATCTTGCCGTCGTTCAAATTCAACGTGTAGAGCACAAGCGGAATGCGGGCGGCGAGGCGACGCTCCATCATTTCGCCTTTATTGGCGGGCTGGTCCAATGGGCTACCCTGCGGTCCGGCAGTCCTGGCTTGCGCGTTGTACTGTTTTTCGGGAGCGTTGGTTTCGTCATACGTTCCGGCTGCCAGGGTTTCATCGGCATTTACGGTATCGATGTTCCCGTGCGGTGGTATCTTACCGATCATGCGCGTTGCGCCGGTATCGACGTTGGTCACATAGAGTTGTTGCTCTTCTGGCTTGATGTAGAAGACACTTGGCGTCTTGTGGCCAACGACGATGGTGCGTACGCGACCTTTCACGACCGACCGCGTCTCCATCGTCTTGAGGTTGAGCACGGAGATGCCTTCAGGCGAGGTGTAGATCATCTCATTGCCGTCCGGGGTGTAGGCGTTCACGTTGAAGTAAAAGCTGGCCGAACCGGGCTCATCGGTGAGGCGTACGACGCGGTGTCCCGTGTCCTTGTCGATCCATGACTTCGGCGGGTCTTTGAGTTCCGCGGCCGTGGGCATGTGGTCAGGCGTGCGGGTGTCTTTGGGTTTTGGATAGCCCTGCGCGACGGCGGTGTATGCCAGTGATGCGTAAAGAAAGAGCAGAGTAAGACGCGGGACGGAACGATCGATCATGGCTAATCCTTGATTGACGATGCCAAAGGGGCGATGCTCTGAAAGCGTCAAGGCTGTATCCATTGGAGACATACAGGCAGCTTGCTTTGTCGCAGTTGCTGAAAGTAAGCCCGGATGCGATCAGTGCATCCGGGCGGAGGTTCAGCAATTGCATTAGAAGTTGAAGTGGCCACCAAACTGGAAGTCTCGCGGGTTAGCCTGAGCTCCTGTGACAATGCCGAACGAAGTCGATTTGGCGTTGTCCCAGGTTGCGGTGGGGTTGGACAAGGTCGCATGGTTGGCCACATTGATGCAGGTTATGTCAGCAACGAACGTTGTGTGTTTGAACCCGAGATTGAAGGCACGGTGCAAGGAAACGTCATCCTCCCAGAAGTAAGGATTACGCAGACCATAAGGGGCTGTGCGTGGAGCGTTGCCAATCTTGGTGTAGTTGGTGGACAAGTTCGTCCCGAACAGTTGCGGCGCGGCAAACGCCGCCGGATCGATGTATTGAGTTTTGAAATGCCTGTAGCCACCGGACACAAGATGTGCATTTTTGGTGTAGCCAGGGGCCAGATCGAGCGAGCAAGTACCGGAGTCTGGCGGAGCTGAGCATCCGGCGTAGGTTGGGACGAAGGGTGTACCGCTTGTGAAACGGTAGATGCTCGAGATCGACCATCCGCCGGCGAGAGCACGTTCGACGAAGCTTCCCGCCTTGTTGTAAGGGATTTCCCAGAGACCGTACATGGCGATGTTATGGGTCATGTCGACTATTGTGTCGGCGCGGTCGATACGGTTCTGCTTATAAGTTTTGGCGGAGTTCGAAATCGCGCCGGAAGGAATGTCATATCCGGAACGGAAGGTACCGTCGTCGCCGATGTTGTGGGAGTAGGTGTAGTTGAGGGTGTAGGTCAGGCCGTGGAATCCACTCTCCGCGAGCGATGCCTGAAGCGAGTTGTAGCTGATGTTGGATACGTTACCCCAGGTATCGGAGACACCCGAGTATTGGGGGAACTTTACCAGCGTCTGTGCGATGGTTGTGGTCGCGTTTAGCCCCGAAATGCTGCCATAGGGCACTGCGTAACCAGGAAGGGCGTTCTGCACGATGGCAATGTTCGCAGGCGTCGCTGGTTGGCCGAGAACCGGGTTCTTGCCGGTCGAATCCGCCACGGTTGCCAGCGCGACCAGATACTTTGGGTCGAGCTGGTTGGTCCACAGGCCGCGAGCATTAGAACCGCTTGCGAGCAGGAAGTGGCTTTGCGTTCCAGCGTAGTTAAGGGTCAGCGTCAAGCTCTTCGTCAGGGCCTGCTGAATGCCCGCATTGAACATCGCGAACTCCGGCGCACGCCCGGACAGGTAAGGATCAGCATAGGACTGGGTTCCGGCAGCAACTGTTTTCCCTGCCGCGTTGACGTAGTTACCCGTGTTCAGCGTCTGGGCTGCTGCGTTCTGTGCAGGCAGGCCAGGATACGTGAATCCGGGCCCGCCGTATCCCGTGTTGGCGATTCCGAGGTTGGTGAAATAACTGCTGTTGTTCAGGTAGAACGAAGGGCCGGGATTGCCGGACAGGATCTCGGTGGGAGAGTTTGCTGTGACGTTGAAGCCCAACTGGCCTGTACCCGTGCCGGCACCGCCGCGCCCGCCTACGCCGCCGCCAATGGAGTACAGCAGCGCGTATCCCGCGCGGAGGACCGTCGTGGGGGTTACAGCGTACGCCACGCCCAGACGCGGTCCATAGTTCTTCCACCAGGTTTGCACGGGTGTCCGGCAGCCGCAGCTCACACCGGCTCCACCATGGTTGCCTGCGAACTGCAATTCGCCGGGGTTGCCGGTGATGGCGTTCGTGAGGTTGGGGTTGAGGAAGCTCCAGCGATCCTGCGCTTCATGGAACGGAGGGAAGTAGTCCCAGCGAAGGCCGATGTTCACGGTCAACTTGGGCGTCACTTTCCAAACATCTTCGACATAGGGCGAAGAGTCATGATAACGGCCGCCTGTCTCCGCGACGGCTTGCAGTCCGAGGGTCGTGTTCTGGCTGGCAGCACCGAGCAGGAAGCTGGCGTAGGAGAAGCCGCTTGGCCCCGGCGTTCCAGTCGCAGTGGCCGTTGGGGCCGCAGCATTGGGCGAAACAGTTCCATTCACGACTGCTGCCGTCGAGTTCGCAGAGAATCCCAACTGCAGGATGCTCGAGGGCCCGAGCTGCGCAGCTACGTTATCTTCCAACCACTGACTCGTGAAACCGATGGTCAAGCTGTGCTTGCCTTTGGTGATGAGGAAGTTGTCCAACAGCGTAAAGGTGTTCGGGATGGTCGTCTGCGTGGCTCCGCTGGCGCCGTTGGAGGTCCAGGGGGCAATGGCCGTCGCATTCGCGGTCGTGGTCGCAAAGCTGGTTCCTGGAAAGTTTGTTGAGGCTTGTCCAGCAGGGAGATTGGTGATGCCGAGGTCAGTTGCCTGATCGCCCGCGACGCCATCCGTAAGGCTAGTAATTGGCTGCCCAAAGCGGTTGAAGCCGAACTTCAATTGGTTCGTAATGTGGTCGCTGATCTGCCAGGCATGCTCAATATCCATCACCACCGGAGTGATGGTCGCATAGCCGCCGGCCGTGTAAGGCAGGGGAAGAACGACGCCCGCGAACGAGGATGGCGAGTTCGTGCCGACAGTAAACGGCACATTCTTACGAACGCCATAAGCAATTACATAGGAGAGCCTCTGCTTGGGCGTGAGATCGAAATCGGCCCGGCCCGCAATCTCCCAATTGTCATACCCGCTTGGCACCCCACCGAAGTAGTTGTTTACCAAACCCGTGTTGTCGTAGTTCGTCGGGAGAGCAGCCTGCATCTTGAGTGCGATGGGCGACTGTTCATCAGTAGGAATGATATTGCCCGAGAACTGTGAGCGGCAGACGTTCGCCGTGCCGGTAGCAACAGCACCCACTGTAACGCAGTTGCCGTTGGTGGTCGGGTCGTAGATAGGAACAGAAAGTTCGCTGAAATTACCCTGCCGCATCAGCGCTGTGGGAATAGTGAGGTAATTGGGATTGATGCCGGCGCGACCATGATACTTGTCGTAGCTGAAATAGAAGAAGCCATGCTTCCGCATGAAGGGAATCGGTCCGCCGCCGGAGGCAACGTACTCCGACTGATGCTCGTCAGGCTTCGCGCACTGCACGGTAACACCCGCTGCATTAGGGCACATTGCGTCTTTGGAAGCATAGCTCCATGCGTCAAATGCGCGCGCGCGAACGTAGGTTGCCAAGGTTCCGTGATACTGGCTTCCTCCTGACTTCAAGGAGAAGTTGATCAGGCCCGCACCCTGATACTCGGCGTCCGGACTGCTGGTCACGACCTGGAACTGGTCAATGGACTCGACAGGCAGCGAGTTGGAAACAACGCGGTTGTCACCTTGCTGGTTGATAGTCGTAACCGGGATACCGTCGATATAGACAGCGGCAAGATAGTTGCCGGTGCCACCGATGACCGGAGCCCTGGAACCTGTCGAAGTACCGGGGGCGAGCGTCGCAAAAGCCGTCGGATCGCGCTGCTGGCCGCTCATCTGCAGCGGCAGGTTGGAGTACGTCTTGTTCTCCATAACTGTGCCGAGAGTAGCATTGGTCGTTTCGAGGGCAGGCGGCGCATCGGTCACGGTCACTTCCTGCGTCGCGGTGCCGATAGTCAGCGTCACGTTCAGGCCCGTGAGCTTCAGGGCGTCGACGGCCAGGTTCTTTTGGATGAATCCAGAGAAGCCGGTAGCTGTCGCCTCCACCGTGTAGACGCCCGGGATGATCGGGGAGATCGTGTAGAGGCCGTCGCTGGAAGCAGTCCGGGTCGTCTTCACGCCGGTGGCCGTATTGGTCGCCGTAACCGTGGCCTTGGGGATGGCGGCGCCGGTTGAGTCGAGCACGGAGCCCTGAATGCCGCCTTCACCGCCGGTCTGCGCGAACAACTGCGGGAGGGCCAGGAAGCAGAACGTAAAGCAGCAAGCTAACGCGAGTGAGAGAAGTGTTCTGTGAAAGTTTGACGCTCTATGCGTATCTCGTTTGCCAGCTTTGGACGATGTCATATCAGTTCTCCTGCAACTCAAATCCCGTAATGGTTTGCGGGGGTAAAGATACGAGCGTCAACTAGAAAGTGTCAATAGAAAACTTATTCCATAATTGACAAGGCTATATTTCTGTTAGAGATACGGGACTTTGGCAAGCTCGCGATTGCGATGAAATCTGGCACCTCCTACGACCGAACGCTTCCCGACTTGCGGAAGACTGCCTAGGAGTGACGTCAACGCTCCTGTATGACCAATATTCGCTCCCAGGAAGCGGAACTGACGGGGCGGTAGTTCTGCGAAGGATGGATAAGCTCCTGCAAGAAACTGCGAACTTACTGCCGGATTTTCGATAGGTGTCTGGCGCTTTCTTGTTCCCTGAAGCGTGACTTGTTGCCGTGCAGTTCGCGGCACTTTAGTTGATTCTTCATTTTCCACTTGTCAGACAATGTCAGACAGGTTTAGGATCATCGCCGATCCAAAAAGCCCTACACGCTCGATCCCTGGCAGGAGATTCCTTGTGCCTTACCGTTTGACGAATCTTTCGCACAGAGCACCGCTTCGGCCAACCTGCATCGGGCCGACTCTGCCCCGCTTAGGCGAGTCATGCTCACATTTTATTGGTTTCATAGCCGCTACACATTCACCCTATAGCTGTCAGTAAGAGGATTCGCATGTTCCGTATATTTCGTGGCCTAAAGGCCACACCCCGCTACACCGGTCAGGCAGTTCTAACATTGTTGGTTGCCCTTCTACTGTGCAGCCTCCAGGCATCGGCGCAAATCAGCCTGGATGCAACCAGCCAGCAGACCGGAGCGTCCGGAATCACCTCGCTGAGCTGGAGCCATGTGCTGGGGAGCGGCGGAAACCGGATGATTGTCTGTGGCGTGACACTGGCCTACAACGATGCTGCGCTTGAAGCACCGCTGGCGCTGACGCCTTCTATGACATTCAATGGGCTGCCCATGACGGCTTCGGTCCAGGCTCCGACCCATGCGGAGTCCAGCACGGCCAAGATTTTTTCGCAGATCTTCTACATCGATGAAGCGGAGCTGGGATCGGTTGGCGCCGGCACATATAACGTGGTGCTTACGATACCCACGGCTGTTACTGGTGGTGCCTCCGGCGGTTGCACTTCCCTCTTCGGGGCGAACCAGGGGGCACCAGAGGCTACTGCCACTGGATATAGCGGATCGAGTACGGCTGTGCTCGATCCAATAACCACGGTTACCGCGGGCGATTGGGTTATCGATGCCTTCGGTGGCGGTTATGGCACCAACGGCAGCGGTACGCCGAACGCGGGACAGACGGAGTTGTATTACATTGGATCCGCGTCAGGAGCCAAGACTACGGCTGGGTCGAACGGCGGCAATATTGCCGCAAGCAGTTATGAGTTCGTCGCCAGTCCGGGAGTCGTCTCTGTGGGTTGGGACGCCGTGGTTGCGCGGCAGGCTTATGCCGCTGCTGCCTTTGCTCCGGCCCCGACGACCAATTACACCGTGAGCACCTCTGTGAGTCCGGTCGGCGGCGGCACGATTACGCTGAGCCCGAGTCAGGCTAGTTATCCGAGCGGCACCAGCGTTCTGGTGACGGCGAATCCGTCCATTGGCTACAGCTTCTCGAGCTTCGGCGGTGATGTGACGGGGACCACGAATCCGGCTACTTTGGTTGTGAACGGCAACAAGTCCGTGAGCGCGAGTTTCGTTGCCTCGCAGTGCGTTCTCACCATCAATGTCGTCGGGACCGGGACGGTGACGCCTGCCTCGGGCGGCAGCTACGTTTGCGGTACACCGGTCGTCATTACAGCAACTCCTGGCTCTGGATACAGCTTTGGCCAGTTCAGCGGGGCGCTTACCGGCACTACTAATCCGCAGACGCTTACACTCAATACGAGCTCGACTGTTACTGCAACGTTCGTTCAAGGAACTAGCTGCACGTTGGCGACCAGCGTAACCGGCTCGGGTTCGATCACGGTCAATCCGGCGGGCACAGTCTTCAGTTGCGGCACGTCGCTGACCGTTACCGCAGTCCCTGCAAAATACTTCTCGCTCACCGGTTTCAGTGGTGCGCTTTCCGGCACTACTAATCCGCAGACCTTCACGATCAATTCGAACTCCACGATTGGCGCGGCTTTTGCGCAGACAAACTACCCGATCAACGTAACGATTGCCGGACCCGGCACTGTGACGGCGAACCCTGTCGACAGCGGCGACGGCTATCTTGCAGGCACCAGCGTTACGCTTACGGCTACGCCAAACTCCGGTGCGTTTTTCACTGGCTTCAGCGGCGCTGTAACAAGCACTACGAGTCCAGTGACTACCGTCGTCAACGCGGTTGAGAATGTTACGGCGACCTTCACCAATGCGGTGATTACCAAGGATGCCGTTAGCCATGCGTCCAACACCTCCGCCACCGCCAGTACGCTTACGTGGCAACATACCCTGGGGAGTGGATCGTCGCGGGCAATAGTGATCGCCGTCGGTGAGACAGATTCACAGCCCAGCCCCGACCCGTACGCCGTGGTAAACAGCGTGACATTCAACGGCGTCTATGCCACACCGATTCCGAATTCGACGATCTACGGCGGCACCAGCGGTATGGTGCAGGCACAGCTTTTCTATCTGCTTGAATCTGAACTGCCGCCGGCAGGAACCTATACCGTTCAAGTGAATCTGGCAGGGCCGATTGCGGGCATCTCTGCCGGAGCGGTCTCGCTGATTGGGGTAAATCAAGGTCCGCCGGAAGCAGTCGCTACGAATAAGGACACCAGCGGCGCGGACCTGATCAGCACCCCGATTACAACATTGACGAATAACGCGTGGGTTGTGGATCTCGTTGAAGATGGCGATGTGGCAGCACTAACGGCCAACACCGGCCAGACGCTAGCGTGGCAAGCGGAGGCAGCATCGGGAACCGGCGGCAGCAGTACAGAGGCCGTCGCGACGGCAGGTGTGGCGACGCTTGGCTGGGCCGGCTCGGCAAACCGGCTGGCACAATCGCTGGCAGCTTTCCCGCCGGCGACCGCTACGATTCCGGCGACCTACACGCTGACCACCAGTGTGGCTGGCGGTGTTGGCGGTACGATCTCAACTAACCCTGGGCTTTCCGCCTATCCCGTAAGCACTGGCGTTCTGCTCACGGCTACTCCGCAGACGGGATACGCATTCAGCAGTTGGAGCGGCGATTACATCTCGACCTCGAACCCGCTTCCCATCACTATGGCCAGCAATCGCAATATCGTTGCGAACTTCGCCGTGGCTGCGACATGCACCGTGACGATTAACATCGTAGGCTCCGGGACGCTGAATATCGGATCAGGCGTCTATAACTGCGGTACGGTGCTGCAACTGGTTGCGACCCCCGGCAGCGGCTACACGTTCACCTCGTTCAGCGGCGCCTTGACCAGCACAGATAACCCCTCCTACTTCACTCTTAGCGCGAACTCTACGATCACCGCGGAGTTCGATGCTATTCCTCAGTGCAGCCTGACTTTGAGCACCGTTGGTCTGGGCACTGTTTCACCGGGCTCCGGCAACTATAGCTGCGGCAGCGTACTTACGCTGCAGGCAACCGCGGGCAGTGGATACGCGTTCAGTGCATACAGCGGAGATTATGTAGGCACGGGGAACCCGGCAACCATAACGCTCAGCCAGAACATGAACATCACCGCGACCTTCCTCGCGGGTTCAGGATGCACCCTGACCACTGCTGTTACCGGCCAAGGCACGATTACGCCTAGCTCCGGCACATGGGCCTGCGGAACGGTGATTCCAATTGAAGCCGATGCGGACGCTAAATACCTGTTCAGTGGATGGGGCGGCGCGCTTACCGGCTCGACTACACCGACAACGCTGACCATGAGCGCTAACGAAAACGTTACAGCGAGCTTCGTGGTGAACATCGCGGGTGTCACGGGAGATACGCGCACTGTGACGCAGCCGGTGTATCCGCCTGTGTGTTCCGTGCTGACGGCGGTTCAGTCGGTCTCGAGCCCGCTTGAGACAGCACCCGATACGACGCGCGTACAAGCTGCGCTCAATGCCTGCCCGTCGGGTCAGGCGGTGGAGTTCTCGGCCAATGGCAGCGCCAATGCCTTCATCATCCAACCGATTACCCTACCGGCGGGGGTCACCATGTTGGTCGATCCGGAGATCACGATTCTCGGCTCTATCACGTACGCCGACTACGCCTGCGATACCTCCGCCGGCTGGTGCACGTCGCTTATCAGCGTTGCGCCGAACGCCTATCCGTCGCCGGGTTCGGCGATCATGGGCCTCGGCGTTATCGACGGGCGTGGCGGCGTTACGCTTACCGACAAGGGCGAGAGCTGGTGGGCGACCGGGCAGGACGCGCGCCCACGGCTGATCTATCTCAGCAGCCATACGACAGGTGCGAGTTCGGATAACTTCACCGCCTACCAGATCACGTTGCAGAATTCTCCGAAGTTCCATCTCTCCGGCGTTGGTAACGACCTGACGGTTTGGGGCATCAAGATCAAAGCTCCACCTGACTCGCCGAATACGGACGGCATCGATCCTTCCGGCTCAAGCAACATTACGATCACGAAGAGCTACATCTCCGACGGTGACGACTGGATCTCGCCGAAGGCCGACTCCGGTCATATCGCCAATGTGACCATCGACTACAACTACACCTACAGCGGCCATGGCATCTCGATTGGCAGCGAAACGAATGCCGGACTGAACAATATGTACGTCCACGATATTGTTATCGACAACGGCTTCGGTGGGACTTCGTTCGATTCGTTGCGCATCAAATCCGGTGCCAGCGAGGGCGGCGAGGTCTACGATGTGCTGTACCAGAACATCTGCATCAATAACGGCGGCGACACAATCGTCATCGACCCGTACTATACGTCGGCGACTGGAACGCTGTATCCCAACTTCCACGACATCACGTTCAGCAACATTCATAAACTGCTTCACAACTCTTCGTACAAGTCCAAGATGACCGGCTACAACACGAGCGGAGTTGTGTTTCCCCTGACTGTGACGCTGGACAATATTGCCTTTGATAACGACGCCGCCAACGACTTCAAGGCGCCGGACAACTTCAACAATGTGCAGTTCACCTTCGGGCCTGGGCCGGTCAGCATGGCTTCGTTCCTGGAGGCCGACGCGGCAGTCGCGACGAACTACATCACCGTGACCAATAGCGTTTCCAACAGCAACGCTGCGTACAACTGCACTAACGTGTTCGTCTATCTGGCGGGTGACCTTACGGCGCCCAATACAACGGTTACGGCCGGCACCTCACCCAACATAACCGCGGTGCTACAGAACCTCGTCAGCCCCTTGGTGGCCGGAACGGCTCCCTCTTACCAGCAGAACGCGCCGACCGGCACGATCCAGTTGCTTGAGGGAACGAATGTTGTCGGCACCGGCACAATCAATGGACGGCTTACTTACATCAGCGTGCCGAACATTACGGCTGGCACGCACATCTATACCGCGCAATATCTGGGCGATACCCACTATTCCCCGCTCAGCTTCGGCAACTTCACGCTTATTGCGACAGCAGGCGCTCCGGTAGCTGCGAATCAGTCTGTGACGGTGAGCTACAACACGGCGACTCCTATTACGTTGAGCGCTACTGGCAGCGGCACGCTTACCTATGCTGTTGTTGCGAATCCCGCGCACGGTACTTTGAGCGGGACGGCGCCGAACCTGACGTATACGCCAACCGCGGGGTACAGCGGTGCGGACAGCTTCACCTTTACGGCCAGCAATGGAGCAACCAGTAATATTGCGACTGTCAGCATTGCGGTGCAGCCACAACCTAGCCTGCTATCGCAAACAATTACGTTCCCTGCCCCGGCGACGCCCGTAACGTATGGGGCCTCTGCAATCACGCTGACGGCATCAGCTAGCTCTGGGCTGGCCGTAAGCTATTCGCTAACCGGGCCGGGCAGCCTGAACGGCAACGTTCTGAGCTTTACCGGGGTAGGCTCGATCGTTGTGACTGCATCACAAGCGGGCAACTCTTCCTACACACCTGCTACACCGGTTCAACAAACTATCGTGGTCAGTCCGGTTACGACGACACTCACACTGGCGTCGCTGAACCCCTCTTCGGTAGCATCGGGCACTACAGTTACGCTGTCTGCAACGCTGCTGCCAGCGGTCGCTGGCGAAACGGTAAGCTTCCAGAATGGTTCCGCGGTATTGGGCACCGGGGTGACTAATACTTCGGGGGTTGCAACGTATCCGCTAACCGCAGGCGCGGCTGGCACTTCGTATACGCTTTCGGCTAGCTTTGCTGCAACAGGAAACTATGGGGCTTCGGCGAGTACATCGCAGACACTGACGGTGACAGCTATTACAACAACGACCACGTTGGCGCCGCTTGGATCGTCCTCAGTAGCCTCCGGCGCTGCTGTGATTCTGTCCGCGACAGTGATACCTGCTGTGGCTGGAGAGACCGTCAGCTTCCTCAACGGTGCGGCAGCGCTGGGTACAGGCACAACCAACGCCTCCGGGGTTGCAACGTACACGTTGACTGCGGGTGTTGCTGGTACTTCGTATACGCTGTCCGCCAGCTTTGCGGCGACGGGTAACTATGGAGCTTCGGCGAGCACCACGCAAACGTTGACGGTAGCGGCGATTACAACAACGACTACCCTGGCTCCGCTTGGGTTGTCGTCAGTAGTCTCTGGTTCTACTGTGGCTCTGTCGGCGACGGTAACACCCGCTGTAGCTGGAGAGACCGTCAGCTTCCTCAACGGTGCGGCAACGCTGGGCACAGGTACGACTAACGCATCGGGAGTTGCAACCTATAGGTTGAGCGCAGGCGCGGCGGGCACCACCTATACGCTGTCCGCTAGCTTTGCAGCAACTGGCAACTACGGGGCTTCGGCAAGTACATCGCAGACACTAACAGTAACGGCGATCGCAACTACAACTACGTTGGCCACAGTAGGGTCTACTGCGATCACGGGTTCGGCGGTTACATTGTCGGCAACGGTGTTACCTGCTGTCGCTGGAGAGACGGTCAGCTTCCTCAATGGCACGGCGGCACTGGGTACGGGTACTACCAACGCTGCCGGAGTTGCAACCTACACGTTGGCCGCGGGTACGGTGGGCACCACGTATACGCTGTCGGCGAGCTTTGCGGCGACGGGTAATTACGGGGCTTCGGCGAGTGCCTCGCAGACGCTGACGGTTATTGCCACTCCCAATCCGCTGACTTTGACTGTAACTCCAAGTATCGCGATTACACCGGGTGCTTCGGGAACGGTATCTGTAGTGGTCACGCCTGCTAATGGATTTACAGGGGCGGTTGCACTTTCATGCTCCAGTCCTGTTAGTTATGTGACGTGTAGCGTTGCGCCCACATCGGTGACATTGAGTGGGACAGCGGCTGTGACGGCTACTGGGACAATCTCTGTTGCGGCTACTACGGCCTCGCTGGAACGGTCGCATAGTGGGGTTGCTTTGGCGATACTGACGCCGTTCGGGTTGCTAGGGCTGGCGTTGGCGTCTCGTAAACGCAAGATTCTATTGCGTCGAGCGGGGTTGGTGCTTGTGTTGACTGTTGGTTTTGTGGCGGCGGCGGTTGGAGTTACCGGTTGCGGCGGAGGAGTAAGCAGCAGTGGTGATAATGTGCCGCCTGGAACTCAGATCGTGACGTTTACAGGCACGGCATCGGGTATTTCGCAGTCGGCTACGGTGACGGTCAATATTAACTGAGAGTGCTTCGGCTGCCGCCAGCTTGTCTGGCGGCAGCCAATAAATGCTGTGTTTTAGGCTGTTTTGACGGTTGAGGGCATGGATTATGGCGGTCCGAATTACGGTAGCGACGGTGCGTTTTACGGTCGAATTTTCACCGTGACGGCGACCGGAGACTCCCTAACGAGCAAGACATCCAGCCAAATGTAATTTAAATAAATCTGTCTGACATGTTGCTGGACAAGTCCCTGTTTCTTTCCCTATATTGTTCGGCGGATTAGACAAACAGATTTGCGGCCCCCCAAACCCTGCGAGATTGTTTTGCAGGCTGCCTTACCGGTTGTGTGCGCTTTTTATCGTGTGAGAAGTTGGCAGTCGTTGTTGAACGGAACGTCACTCCCCTAAAGAAAGAAGTCCCTCCCATGGTTATCAGGTTTGCGTTGCTTGCTGCTTCCTTTCGATCCAAGTCCAGCTTAGGGTTGCGCTGGAAAACGTTGTCTGGCCTGAGTGCTTGCCTGGGGTTGGTGCTTGCGTCATCCGTGTATGCGCAGGCGCAGACTGTTTATCCGAACACGGTCAGCACAGTGGCTGGTGGGGCCGCAGCGAACCCGGCGAAGGGTGCTGTCTGTGCGACCGGGAGTCCTTTTACTGCAACCGATGCCCTTGGTGATGGCTGCCCTGCTACGCAGGCGCTCCTGGGGTCCGTTTTGTACGGTGAAGGGACCGATCCTTTTGGTAATGTCTTCTTTCTAGACACGACCAATGAGGTGATCCACAAGGTCGATGCACGGAGCGGCATCATGACGCTGGTAGCCGGCGGCGCATCTCCGGCCGGATGTACAGCCCAGACGGATAAGTATGGCGACAACTGCCTTGCCGCTACGCAGACCGGCGCGTTCAATAATCCTCGTGGGCTTACGGTAGACCCGTATGGCAATATCATTATCGCGGGCTACTCAGAAGACCTGATCAACATTGTCTGCAATGCTGTATCGCCACTCTGCCCTGCTGCGAAGGTGGGCTATATGGAACTTGTGGCCGGCGGAGTTGCGAGCACTACCGGGTCAGGAACCGGTGTGGTTGGTGCGACGGCAGGGTCGGCAGGAGATGGCACCCCGGCGACTTCAACCGCGGCAACTACAGGCGTAGACCAGCCACGCGGCGCGGCAGCCGATATCTATGGAAATGTCTATATTGCGGACACGGCAAACATTCGATTTCGCGTTGTGCTGGGACCGGCAAGCTATAAGGGCGTGACCAATCCGCTGACGGCTGCGATTGCACTCGACAGCACTTACAGCACCCCCGTCGCCGGAGATATCTATCCCATTATGGGTGGCTTTACCGCAGTTACGGCCGGCAACTTTTGCAACGGTTCCAGTGGAGCTAAGTCGCTGGATGCCTATGGCGACGGTTGCCCTTTTTACAACACGGCGATTTCGACCAGCACCAGCTCGGTTTACGGCGTGGCGATCGACCCCTCCGGTGATGCGGTGATGAGCGATGCAGGCAACAAACTGCTCCGTGTGCTTTATCTGGGCGGAGCAAAGATGGGCGCATTGATCACGCTTGAAAATCCCGGCGTGACGCCCGTGGTTGGTTCTATCTATTTGATTGGCGGCGGCGGCACACACGGACTAACCACCACCTCAGCGCCTTTGCTCGCCACTACCCAGATTTGGAGTAGTTCTGGGACCCGTCTCGCAATGGATGCAGCGGGTGACATTTTTGTAGGCGACTCTGCGCCTGATGTCGCATTTCTAGACATCAATACCGGTTTTGCGCACGTGCTGTTCGCTCCCGGTACACTTTGCTCCGCCAAGACGGACAGCGTTGGCGACGGCTGTCAGGCTTCGCAAGCGACGTTTGGCGCAAACAGTTCTACTGTTTCGATCTCCATAGACAACCTGGGTAATCTGTTCATGGCAGACTCCACGGACAACCGTATTCGCAAGGTCTCCGCGAGCAGCCTGATTCCGATGACTGTCGGGACGCCGGCGACACAGAACATCTTGGTGCATGAGCCTGCCGGAGTTACGGGGGTTACTGCTGCGCTGACAACGGCATCGCCTGATGTGACCCTGGGTACCGTTAGCTGCGCCACGGCCAATGGGGACGGCACGCTGGACTGCACGATTCCGGCTACGCTCTCTGCCTCTGCTCCGGGCTTCCGTTCGACGGCCTTGACTGTGACGGCCAGTGGATCATCGACGGCGACCGCAGTGTTTCCAATGTCTGGCCTGGCGACTGGATCTGCGCTGGTGACCGATGGGGCGACTTCCAGCACTGCGGGCAGTCTTGTGCCAACCGTCAGCCTGGGTTCGACGAAGCCGGTTTCGGTTGCGGTGGATGGATCGAATAATGTGTATTCGGTGGACAGTGCGACCTCGAAGTTCAGCGTCTATCTTGCGGGACAGAGTGCGACGCTACTCTCCTCCACAGCTCCTACCGGACTGAGCCAAATTGCAGTTGATACGCAAGGCAACATCTATGCTGTTGGGTCTGGTTCAACGTCGATCAGCAAACTGACCGTAAACGGGGCACAGGCATCTTCCAGCACTCCGCCGAGCTATAACGCCGGTACCGTGAGCTATACGCCCACTACAACCCCAGCCAAGCCGCAAGGCATTGCGGTGGATGGCAATGGCAATATCTATGTATCGGACGGAACGAATGGTGCGATCTACAAGATCGACCAGTCTTTTAGTTCGGAGCCGCCGGTTACGATCGCCACCGGATTTACAAATCCGACACTACTGGCCGTGGACAACTTCAGCAATGTCTATGTCTACGATGCCGGCGCGACCAGCATTTACAAGATTGCCTACCCGGGCACACAGACGACATTCCTGAGCAGCGTGACAGCGACAGGCCTTGCTGTCGACGCCGCGGGTGATGTTTATGTACAGACTGCCACCGGTGTGAACGAGTACCCGGCGAGCGGAGCCATAACAACCGTAACCAGTGGCGGCACGACGCCTAACGGCATCGCTGTGGATGGCAGCGGCAACCTCTATATCTCCGACGCACATACTGCCGGCGTCACGGAAGTGACACGGCCCGCCGTGGCTTATAACTTCGGCAGTGGGTCGAGTGGATCACCCGTATTGACGGGGACGATAACCAATGTCGGCAACCTGGCGGCGACCGGCTCCAATACTGTCACGAACACGACGAACTTCAGCGTTGTCGGGACAGGCACCAATGCTTGCCCCTTTACCTCGAGCGTTCTTGGGGCACAGGCAATCGGAAATGCCTGCACACTCTCTGCAACGTTCGTAGGCAACGGCTCGGGCAGCGTGAGCGACATTATTAGCTATCTGCCCGCTTCTACTTCCGGCAGCCTTACGCTCTCCGGTACGTTGACAGGCACGGCCATCGCGACGACCACCACAATCAACGGCCAGACGCCAGCGAGTCCGAACTACGCGCCCACGGGAACAGAGGTGAGCTTTACGGTGACTGTAACCCCAGCCTCCGGCACAACTGCGCCCGGAGGGACGGTTGCGGTAACGGTCGATTCGACGACTACCTTCCCTGCTTTGGTCACGAATGGGACCAACGGAGTTGCGATTGTAAACCTCACGGGGCTGACGGCGGGATCGCATGCGATCTCGGCGATCTATGCTACATCGGGCACCTTTACCGGCTCTAACTCCGGCACGGCGCAGAGCTTCAGCATCGCGCGGGACACGACGACCACTACCTGGACACCGGGTGCGACGACGGTGCCGTACAGCTCACCGATTGGCACATCGGCGCTGAATGCAACGGTGACGTTCGGCGGTGCGACTGTTCCCGGCGTCTATGTGTACACGGCGAACGGCAACGAGGTGAACGCGGCTACTTATCTTTCTATAGGTAGCTACACGCTGGGTGTTACCTTCTACCCGACGGATTCCGTGGATTACACGAGCAGCACGGCGGCAGGCGGAACCTTTAACGTGACTAAGGCTTCAACAACTGCTGCTGTTGGCGCCACGCAAAATCTTGTGGCCGCGGATGGCACTGGTAACTTTACCTCTGTGCAGACTGCGCTCAATTCCCTTCCTGCTACTGGCGGCAGCATTTACATGAAGCCGGGGACTTACAACGGGTTTGTAACCGTCGTACTTCCGAATGTGTCGATGTATGGCCTTGGAGGCGTCCCGGGCAATGTCATTATCACCAATGAGAACGGTGCGTTCTCGGCGCCCTTCCCCCCGGGAACGGGTCCGGGCAACAATGGCAGTTCTGGCGACCAGGGTTCCTCGACGATGGTAGTTGCGCGTGCGGCCATTACCGGTGTCAATGGCGGTGCGACGTTCACACCCTATAACTTCTATGCTGAGAACTTCACCGTTGCGAATACATACGACACGGACACTACGAACTCCAATACCAACCAGGAGATCAGCGGATCGTGCGCGAGTGGCCAGCCTGGCCTGAGCAACTTCACCCTCTATAACGGCGCGGGAACACCCGCAAGCCCGGGCCTGTGCAACTCGCAGGCGCTGGCCTTCTGGATTACGGGCGATCAGGCTGTGCTGAACAATATCTACTCGACCAGCCTGCAGGACACCATCTATGCCGGCAGTATTAGCTCAAGCATCGCCGCTGCGGCGCGACAGTACTGGTTCCGCGGCAAGATCACCGGTGACGTCGATTACATCTTCGGCGATGCTGCAGCGGTGTTCGATCACACGAGCATCTACTCGGTGTGGCATGGCACCTCGGCGACAGGGGAAGATACGATCGAGGCACAGAACCAGGCTGACCAGACAGGCGGCTCCAATACGTATCTGAGCGGATACATCATGAACAGCGATGTGTTCACGTCGCAGAGCATAGGGATGACGAATCTGTTCTTTGGCCGCCCTTATGGGGTCTACTCGACGTGGGTGATGCTCAACTCGTATATCGACCAGGTGACGCCGGCTGGGTATACGCCGTTCAATCCCCCGCCACTTACGAACGCCACCTACGTTGAGTACAACGACATTCCCTATACTGATCCAGCTACGGGATCGTCGGACCTGAACGGTGTTATCTATCTTGGGGCTGGCGGCAATACTGGGACCGGTGTTACCGGGACTCGCGAGATCATCTCGAATAACCCCGGGACTCCGGAAGCTTCCAGTGGTGGGTTCCAGATCAATAATCCGACACTGGCGAATACCACGTTGTCGCAGGTGGAAGCACAACAGTATTATCCGCTCGCGTTCCTTGGAACGACCGTCCCAGTCAATCCTTACAACAACGGTGTTACGAACTGGAATCCGACGACGGCTATCGCAACGGGAGTCAATGCGTTCGCGCCTGCGGGTACGTCGGCTACGGTTGCTCCGGGTTCGAGCGTGACTATCCTGATGCGACCGCAGACACCCGGGCAGGGTGCGGTTGCCAACGGTGTGTATACCATTCCGACGGGTACGTATACGCTGACGGATACTTTCAAGGGTGCGGCCTCGACGCTGGCTACAGGAACTCTCGATGCGTCGGGTGCGGCCTACTTTACTTCGAGTTCACTCGGCGCTGGGAACCACTCGCTCACTTGGGTCTATAGCGGTGATACCAACTTCTCCGGATCTACGACCAGCACTCCTTATGTGCTGACGGTGACGCCGATCGCTACGACGACGACACTGGCGGCGTTGAGTTCGTCGACGGCAGTGTCGGGCTCTACGGTGACACTGTCGGCGACGGTGACACCTGCTGTGGCGGGTGAGACGGTTAGCTTCCTGAATGGGACGGCTACGCTGGGGACTGGGACGACGAATGCTTCGGGTGTTGCGACCTATGTGCTTACCGCGGGTACGGCGGGGACTGTTTATACACTGTCGGCGAGCTTTGCGGCGACGGGTAACTATGCGGCTTCGGCGAGCACGGCGCAAACGCTCACAGTGACTGCGATTTCGTCGACGACGACGTTGGCGACATTGAGTTCGTCGACGGCGGTATCGGGATCTACCGTGACGTTGTCGGCTACGGTGACGCCGGCTGTGGCGGGTGAGACCGTCAGCTTTATGAATGGGACGGCTACGCTCGGGACGGGGACTACGAGTGCCTCCGGTGTTGCGACCTATACGCTGACGGCGGGGAATGCAGGTACGACGTATACCTTGTCGGCTAGCTTTGCTGCGACGGGTAACTATGCGGCTTCGGTGAGCACATCGCAGACGCTCACAGTGACAGCCATTACGACAACGACAACGCTGGCACCATTGGCTTCGTCAACGGCGGTATCCGGCACTGCTGTAATACTGTCGGCAACGGTAACGCCAGCCGCAGCGGGCGAGACCGTTAGCTTCCTGAATGGGACCACTACGCTCGGGACGGGGACTACGAGTGCTTCGGGTGTGGCAACCTATGCGCTCACTGCGGGCGCGGCGGGGACTGTTTATACACTGTCGGCGAGCTTTGCGGCGACGGGTAACTATGCAGCTTCGGCGAGCACGGCGCAGACGCTGACGGTAACGGCGATTGCGACAACTACCGCGCTGGGGCTGAGTCAGACGACTACGTATCCAGGTGGGACAGTCACTCTAACGGCAACGCTGACACCTGCCGTATCTGGAGCGACGATCACATTCCTGAATGGGACGGCGACGCTTGGGACAGGGACGACGAGTGCCACAGGGATCGCAACGTACACACTGACGGCGGGAGCGGCGGGTACGTCTTATACGCTGTCGGCTAGCTTTGCGGCGGCAGGAAACTATGCGCCGTCGACGAGCTCAAGCCAGACGTTGACGGTGGCCAGCGCACCTATAACCTTCACGTCGTCGGCCAGTACGATCTCGGTTGCTCCCGGAAGTTTCGGAACGGTGACTCTGGGTATCGCGCCGGTAGGCGGATTTAGCGGAGCGGTTGCACTTACCTGCAGCAGCCCGGTGTCCTACGTGACGTGCACCGTACTTCCCACTTCCGTTACGTTGAATGGGACGACAGCGGCGACGGCTACCGGCACGATCTCGGTTGCGACGACGACGGCTTCGCTGGAGCGGTCGCATAACAGCATCATGCTGGCGATGTTTGCGCCACTGGGCCTGTTGGGTCTGGCGCTGGGATCGCGCAGGCGTAGAAGCCGGATACAGCGCGCGGCGTTGATGCTGGTGCTTGCTGCTTGCGGTGTGGCGGCGGGATCGTTGATCTCGGGCTGCGGAAGCTCGGGGGGCGGAGGGACTGCGCCGTCAGGTTCGCAGGTTGTGACCTTTACTGCGACCGCTGGAAGTGCTTCCCAGACGACAACGGTGACAGTCAATATCAACTGACGATGGCGGCCTTCTTGAAGTTCCCGTCGTGTTGTGAGGCAAGACTTTGCAATGCGACGGGAACTCGGGGCTCTCACAGGACTGTGCGGCTCGTCCGACGCACAGTCCCTGCCATTTTATGGGGATGGTATTTCGGGCAGGCACGCCCCATTCGCCCCTCCCAAGCGCTTTCTTTGACGTCAGCGTTCCAATATCTCTGGCTTTGGCCACCTCAGTGCTGGCTACGGATGTGGGCCTCTTGAGCATCTCAAGCCTCGCCCGGCACCCGCTGCTGGAGGCGTCCACATTACGTCGCTCGGATCGGAGGGGCTGGTTGAACGATGGACTTAGATGCGCAGTGGAAAGAACAAGACTATGGAAGACTTCGCAATCCGACTGACGGGTCCTCTGTCATCTCAGTACGAGCTGACCTATCGTGCTTATGTCTGGGGACGATCGAAACGTCTGTGGTTGATGACGGCCAGTTCTGCGGAACAAAAGGACAGTCGAAGCTGGTGGAAAGTGTCTGGATCAACTACGCGGGAGCTAGCAGAACTAGCTCCCGTGCTCGATTAGAAGTAATACTTCGCTGAGAGCTGGATCGAACGTGCTCCGAGTTTTTGTGCGGCAGTTCCTGCGCTTCCGTTTGTCGGCAGACCGCCATAGCTATCGTATTGCAGGTATAGGCCGGGATCATACTGAATAAATGAGTAGAGTGGGTGGTTGAAGTAGTTGAACCCTTGTGCACGAACTTCTAGTTTCTGACTCGACTTTATGTTGAATGTCTTGAAAATACCGAGTTCGTCATTCTGGAAGTGCGGACCGTGGATGTACGGAAGGTGATAGGTGCCGAATGCGGGGCTGGTCGAACTGGCACCTGGAGTCGGGGCACGGAAGCAGGACGGATTGAAGTATTGACCATGCTTTAGTCCATTGCGTGGATCACAAACCACTGTAGGGACGGCAGCTTCGTCCGGTGTGCCGAGAATGACACGCGGATCGAAGTTAGGACCACCGTTGTAGCCATTCACGGCGTCGGAGATGCCATAGAAGTTGATAGTGCGGTTATGAATGCCATCGTATTCGTTTCCATTGGGCGCGGCGGAGACACTGATAGGTGAACCAGAGGCGATTTGTTCAATACCGGAGATTTCCCAGCCATCGAGAATGCCGTTCACAACTTTGTGATTGCCGAGATGGTTCTTGCTGACCGAAGGCAGATGAATCAGATACGAGATGCTGAGGTTGTGACTCTGATCGAAGGGCGCGGGGTTATAGCAGCGGCGTTCGTCGAAGGGGTTCTCGCAGTTGTAGGCCATCGTCTTTCCGTAGGTGTACGAGGCCCAGAAGTTGATAAATCCCGCCTGACGGGAGGCGGTAAGCTGTAGCGAGTTGAAGTTAGAACTGAGGTTGTGAGTCTCGGTGCTGAGAGCTTCGAGATTCGCGAATGGCCGGCAGAGTTGATCATTGTATGTCCCCGGAGCGTAGCTGCCCTGATAGGGGTAACCTGCGCCACCCTCGAGTTCAC
>Ga0302316_10000849_pt1 | contig 25668 bp, 23 predicted proteins | sample III_Palsa_N3_2_FD_200456 | JGI IMG/M metagenome (GOLD analysis project Ga0302316, IMG submission 200456) | Peat permafrost microbial communities from Stordalen Mire near Abisko, Sweden - III_Palsa_N3_2 | ecosystem: Environmental > Terrestrial > Soil > Palsa > Peat permafrost | place: Sweden...
AATCTTGTCCTTCCAGACGAAGCGATAATCGCTGACCGAGTGCACCACATCATCGGCGATCTGCCGCGCCTTCTCCAGCGGACAGCCCACCAACAAGAGCGCGAATTCATCGCCACCGATGCGCCCCACCGTGTCCGAATCGCGTACGGCTTCTTTGATGATGGACGCCACTTCGCGCAGCATGTTATCGCCGGCCGTATGGCCGCACGTGTCGTTCACCACCTTGAACCGGTCGAGATCCAGGTAGCACAGAGCATGCGCGGCATCGCCGGTCTGCGCCGAGTCCATCGCCTCTTGCAGCCGCCGTTCGAACTCCCGGCGATTCACCAGGCCGGTAAGCGCGTCGTGGCTCGCCTGGTAAGTCATCTGACGCGCAAGCCCGCGCAACTCGCTGGTGTCGTGCAGCACCAGCACCAACCCCACCGTATCCTTGCCATCCGACTTCAACGGCGTCACGCTGAGTTCCACCGAGCGATCGCCGACGCCGTTGGCCGGCACCAACACGGCACGCCGCCCCATGCTGACTCGTCCGCCCGAGGTCAGAGCCATGCGCACCGGATCGCCGAGTGAGCGCCGATCGGACTCATCCACCAGCGAAGCCACATCGGGAAAAGTTTTGCCGACCACCTGGTCGAAGCTCTGACCCAGCAGAGCTTCGGCGGCCGTATTGATGTAATCGATGCGGCCCTCCGCATCGACCGTGATGACGCTTTCGCCCATGGCCTCGAGAGTCGCCACGGCACGCGGCTTTTCGACCGGCAGCACCGACACGGTCGCCGCCTCCGGCATCATTTCCAACGCGGTGAGCAAGAGCGCGGCTTCGCCGGAACTTTCGATCACCGTGCTCGACAACTCGACCCGAGTGACCTCGCCGTGAGCGCCGCTGAGCTCGACTTCGTAGCGCTCGGCGGCGGGCTCGCCCAGCAAGCGCCGTCGCAGATTGTTGTCCACCAAATCGACATACTCCGGTCCGACGAAATCGCTCAAGGGCCGCCCCACCACCTCGGCGGCGCTCAGTCCCAATAACGTCAGAAAGCGCGAATTGGCGAAAAGAATCTGTTTGCGGTGAACCAGCACGGCATCGTGCACCGTCTCGACCAGGCGCTGAAACAGCTGTTCCCGGCCCTGCAATGTGGCGCCGCGCTGCTCGAGATTTTCCAGCAGTTTGTTGACCGCCGCGCCCAGCTGTTCCAGCGACTCGGGTTTGCCTTCCAGCCCGATACGGCCGGCCGTGCCGGACTCGAAGGTCAGGCGACGGATTTGCTCGGAGAATTCGACGACCGCGCGTTCCTGGCGCCGCTTCCATGCCACGAGCACGCCGCAGCCCACAGCCAACACAGCTGCGGTAATGAACCAAATGAGAGCGGAAGGCAAAATCAACACGGACCTCGATAACGATGAATCACGGCGATGCTAAAAATTTTAGATCCCTGCAGAATGGGTGCCTAATGACACATCGTGAGTCGGAGAATAGCTCAAGGGACTCGCGCAGCCTGTCGAAATTGACCATAATCAGCGGCCATAATATTTACTAGGATACCGGGCAAGAATTTATGGACACCCAAGCAGCTCGTCGCCAAATGGTGGATCAACAGATCCGCACCTGGGAAGTACTCGATCCGAGGGTTTTGGATGTTTTGTCCGCGGTACCGCGCGAAGCGTTCGTACCCCCCGCCTATCTCGAACTCGCGTTCGCCGATGCGCCCATTCCCATCGGCTTCGGACAGTCCATGTTGGCCCCGCTGCTTCAGGGCCGCATCCTGCAAGCCCTGGGGTTGAATGCCGCCGACAGCGTGCTCGAAGTGGGCACTGGCACCGGATACTTGACCGCGTGCTTGGGATTGCTCACCAGCGCCACCCACTCCATCGACATTCGGCCCGAATTCACTGCGACCGCCGGCGCCAATTTGCGAGCCGTCCCCCAGGCCCGCGTGCAGCTGGAAACACGCGATGCGTTGAATGCCGCTTCCTTCGGCGAATACGATGTCATTGCTCTCACCGGTTCTCTACCGGTCTACGATACGCGATTCGAAAAGGCGTTGCGCGTCGGCGGCCGCCTGTTCGCCGTGGTCGGTACCGCGCCGGTGATGGATGCCATTCTAGTGCGTCGGGTCGACAGCAACGAATGGATTCGTGAAAGCCTCTTCGAAACGGTCATCGACCCCTTGGCCAATGCCACGCCCATTCAAGGATTCGTGTTTTGACCGTCAAGGAGCTGACCCCGCAGGAGTTCCTGACGCGCCGTGAGGCCGGAACCCCCATGACGTTGGTGGACGTTCGAGAGGATTGGGAGACGCAACTGGCGCCTGTTCCGGCGACCCTGGTGCACATTCCCATGGGCCAGGTCGCCACTCGTCTCAAAGAGCTTGATCCCCAAGGTGAGACTGTGGTGATCTGTCGCTCAGGCGGTCGCAGCATGCAAGTGGCACAGTTCCTAGCCGCCCAAGGCTTCACCTCCGTCTACAACCTGGCCGGTGGCATCTTGGCCTGGTCCAGGGACGTGGACCCGAAGATTCCCCAGTATTGAATTCCTTGGGTGTTATAGCTATATATAACACCCTGAGGAAACCGGATTGCCAGTGGAGGTCGCGTCTACGAATCTGCGCGCGGGCGCCCTGCGCGGGCCCTGGCCTTCGTCGTTCAGAATGGAGTCAAAGTGAAGCGATTATTGGCATTCGGCGCGGTTTTCTGCTGTTTTCACGCCGCGGTGGCAGCCGACCTACTCGCCGTCTATCAACGCGCCCTGCAGAACGATCCACAGCTGCGCGAAGCTGAGGCCAATCGCCTCGCGGCCCTGGAGTCGAAGCCTCAAGCCCTGTCCGCCCTTCTACCGCAGCTCAACGGCAATGCCTTGGCCAGCAAGGAGAAGGACATCGGGCCGTCGAACCAGGTCGAATCGGTCAACCTGCCGGGCCAGCCCACCCAGTTCGAAAGCTTTCCCTTCGATGGCCACTCGATCACTCACACCCGCAAGTACGGTGTCGACCTGAAACAGAACATTTTCAGCTGGCAGAGCTGGGTGGCGCTGAAAACCGCCGACGCCCAGGTCGCGCAGGCCGAGGCGGATTACCAGGCGGCCCAGCAGGATTTGATTTCCCGCGTGGCCCAGCGCTACTTCGACGTGCTCGCCTCGCAGGACGACCTCGAAGCCCAGGAAGGCGCGCTGGCCTCGGTCAATCGCCAGTTGGAACAAGCCGAAAAGCGCTACGCCGTGGGCTTGATCGCCGTTACCGATGTCCAGGAAGCGCGAGCCTCCCATGACAGCAGCGCCGCAGCCGTCATTGCCGCCAAGCGAGCGCTCGCCTCATCGCAGGAATTACTGCGCGAAATCACCGGAGATCTGTTCGACACGCTGGCCCGGCCCATCGAGCCCTTCGAATTGACCAACCCGGACCCCGTGAGCGAGGACCGGTGGGTCGACATGGCCCTGCAACAGAACCTATCCCTGATTTCCAGCCGTCTGGCGGCGGACATCGCACAGGAAAACGTCAGCTCAGCGCGCGGCGGCCATTATCCCACTCTCGACCTGGTCGGCAGCGGTTACAAGCTGCATAACGATAACAACATGGTCAACTTGGATGGCTCGCCCTACGGCAGCTCCACCCTCGACCAAAGTCAACGCACCATCGGCATACAACTCACCTTTCCGTTGTACTCCGGCGGCATGGTCTCCTCCCAGGTTCGTCAAGCCGTCTACCTGCATCGAGCCGCCAAAGAACGCGTCGAACGCGTGGCTCGGCAAACCGAACACGATGCCCGGGACGCCTACCTCGGCGTGCTGTCTGAAATCTCACGAGTCAAAGCGTTACGTCGCGCCGTCGAGTCGAATTCCACGGCGCTGGCCGCCACCGAGGCGGGCTACGAGGCCGGCACCCGCACCGCCGTCGATGTATTGGAATCGCGGCGCCTCTGGATTCAGGCGCAAACCGACTATTCGCGCAGCCGCTACGACTACATGGTGAATGTGCTCAAACTTCAGCTGGCGGCCGGCATCCTCTCGGAACAGAGTCTCTCCAAGCTCAACGCGCTGCTCAAGGAATAGCAGCGGAACGGCGCGCAGATAACCCCAGGCGGCCGCCACGCCCGCGGCGATGCGCCGGCTCACTCACACGCGCGCCGACTCACTCACGCCGCGACAAATCTCCGACCAATGGCTCCAGCCACTCCATCAACCGCGCCACACTGCCGCGGTTGGCCTCGATGACGTGGCGCCCGCAGGCGCCCACCCGTTCGCGACGTTCGGCATCGGCGAATAATTGCTTCAATATCTGCGCCAGCTCCTGTGCATCGTCGACCTGCAGGGCGGCCCCGTCCAGGAGTAGTTGCCGCGCAATCTCCTTCGCGTTCGACTGATAGGGTCCCGTCAGCACCGGCAGCCCCACCGCGGCCGGCTCCAGTAAATTGTGTCCGCCGATGGGAACCAGGCTGCCGCCCACGAAGGCCACATCCACCGCGGCATACAGCGCGGTCAGCTCTCCCACCGTGTCCGCCAACAACACCTGGCAATCGGCTCGCACCGGATTGCCGCTGCTGCGCCGTTCGAAGCGCAAGCCGCGGCGCCCTATCAAATCCGCCACCGCCTGAAATCGCTCCGGGTGGCGCGGCACCAGCAACAGCAATGCTTGCGGGACATCGACGAGTACCTCAGCATGCGCGTCCAGCACCTGGTCCTCTTCACCGGCATGCGTGCTGCCGGCGATCCACACCGGTCTGCCGCCCCAGTGAGAGGCACGCAGCTGGCGTCCCCGATCCATCGCCGCCGCGTCCAGGGCCACGTCAAATTTCACATTACCCACAATGCGGGTTTTCGCACGATCCGCGCCAATGGCGACAAAGCGCTCAGCATCCTCGGCGGTCTGCGCCGCCACCAACGTACGCGCAACGATCCCGCTGAACACGCCGCTGAAACGCCGGTATCGCTCCACCGACTTGGACGAGAGCCGGGCGCTCGCCAACATCATGGGAATGCCTTGGCGCAGGCATTGGCGAAACAAATTCGGCCACAGCTCCGTCTCCATGACGATGCCGATGCGCGGCCGGGCGCGCGCCAGGAAGCGGCGCACCGACCCCGGCGTATCGTAGGGAAGAAAGCGCACGCTCACGGAGGTGCCGAACAGCGCACGAGCCCGCGCGCGCCCCGTGGGCGTGGCCGTGGTCAGTATCAAAGGAATTTGCGGATAGCGCGCGCGCAGCGCCCGTACCAAGGGCGCCGCGGCCGTGACCTCACCCAAGGACACGGCATGCACCCATAGCGACGGGGAGCCGGCCGACGGGCCCAACCCGAAGCGTTCGCCCAAGCCCTCCCAGTACGCGCGATTGCGTAGACCTCGCCATAACACCAGGCCGAGGACGCCCGGGCGCAGCAGGTAAATCAAAGTCGTGTAGAGATATCGCATGTCACCCGGGCGCGTGGGCCGGCGCCTCCGAGTAGCCCGCCAGCAGCCATTGCCAGGTGGCCGCGGAACAGCGTTCCGGCGGTAGGTGACGCGAAATCTTGGTCAGAGAACGTTGCAGCCGGGACAAATTTCGCGCGGCCCATCCTGCCGGCTTGCGTGGACTGCTCGGTGCCCGCAGCTTGCCGCGATCGAAATCGATGACGCTGACCCTGCCCTCCCCGTCGAGGAGAATGTTGTGGGCGTTGAGGTCGGCATGGTCGGCCCCGGCCGCGTGCAGGCGAGCCAGGGTCGTGCCCACATCGCGCCAGCCACGCTCATCCAACGCCGCGAGCGTCAGCACCGCGCCCAAGGGACGCGCGCCGGCGACGCGCTCGGTGATGAGATCGCAGCGATAGAGCAGACCCCGGCGCTCATAGCGGGCGGCAATGGGAGCGGGCACCGGCAGACCGCGGCTAACCAACTCCGCGAGCACGCGAAATTCCGCGAAGGTGCGCACCGCCGACTCCCCGGCCCAGAAATATCCGTCCTGCGACAGGCGCGCGATGAAGCCGCCGCGGCGGCTATGGCGCAGTACCCATCCGCCGCCGGCGACGAACCAAGCGGAGCCACGACCGCCGGTGACCTCCGCCAGCTCACCGCGAGCGGCCCAGAATTCCGGCTCGAAGATCTTCTCGGGAGGTAGCGTACCCAGCGGCGCGGCGCCGGGGTTAGCAACGCGCGACAAGCGCGCGGGGTCGGCCAGCACGGCGCCGGCGGAAGTCGCGATGCGTCGGACACCAGCCTTTGTCATCATAGGGACATGCCGCAACGCTTCGATCCACCGCCCGAAAATGTCTGCCTTCTACGCCTGTCGGCCATTGGTGATACCTGCCACGCGGCGGCGGCGCTGCACGCACTCCAAACGGCCTGGCCACAAACCCGGTTCACTTGGATTATCGGCAAACTCGAGGCCAAGCTGATGTCCGCGATCGTGCCGGGGGTTGAGTTTATCACCTTCGATAAGCGGGCAATGCTTGGCGAACTCAAGCGGCTGCGCGGCGTCTTGGCAGCTCGGCGCTTCGATCTCTTGTTGGATCTACAGCTGTCCTTTCGCGCGAGCTTGGTGTCCACTCTGGTGAAGGCTCCCATCAAGTTGGGCTTCGACCGCGACCGCGCCCGCGAACTGCAGTGGCTGTTCACGAATCGGCAAGTCGAGGCCGCCTCGTCCCAGCATGTGCTCGATTCCTTCCTGGGCTTCGTGCGAGCCTGCGGCGTCGAGCCGGGCCCGGCTTCTTGGGACATCCGTCTTCCGGTAAGCGCTCTAGGGTACGCTGCCGGGCTCATTCCCGATGCGCGGCCTACCCTGGTCATCAGCCCCTGTTCCAGCCACAAGGCACGCAATTGGTCCGCGTGGCGCTATGCCGCCGTCGCCGATCACGCCGCCACGGCGCATGGCATGCGGGTCATCCTCGCAGGCGGGCGCACCGAGGAAGAACGGCGCATGGGGGCGGCCATCGAGAGCGTTGCAAAAGCACCCCTCGTGAATCAAATAGCCAAGGACACGCTGCCGGAACTGCTCGGCCTGCTGGCCAAGGCGACGGTGCTGGTCTCGCCGGATTCGGGGCCCGCGCACATGGCCTCCATGGTGGGCACTCCCGTCATCGGCCTATACGCCGCCACCCGCACCGCGCGTGCCGGCCCGTACTACAGCCGACCCTGGTGCGTGGACAAATACGACGAGGCGTCCCGCATGGTTTATGGCAAATCCGCCGACGCCATTCCGTGGACCAAGAAAATCGAACGGCCCGGCGTCATGGATCTCATAGCCACCGACGAAGTCACCGGCAAACTCGATGCCCTGATGGCGCAGCGAAAATAGCCTAAAATAGCGCCATGAACGAAATCAAAGTGCCGATATCGCCGGGCGAATTGCTCGACAAAATAGCTATTTTGCGCATCAAGTCGCGGCGTATGAGCGATCCGCAAAAAGTACAGAACGTGCGTGTCGAACTCGCTGCACTACAGGAAACCTGGTCGAGCTCCGCGTACGCCCGCATCGATATCGCCGCCGACATCGAGGCTTTGCAGACGGTGAACGAACGGCTGTGGGTGATCGAAGACGACATTCGCGACAAGGAACGCGCGCAAGCCTTCGATGCCGAGTTCATTCGCCTGGCCCGCGCCGTCTATGTCGAGAACGACGAGCGCGCCACCATCAAACGGCGCATCAATGTCACGCTGGGGTCCAGCATCATCGAAGAGAAGTCGTACAAGCCTTATTAGGCGCCGGCGCGCCAACCCTTATTAGGCGCTGCGCGCCAGCATCTACGGGGTCGAACGGGGGCGCCCAGCCGGGGGCGCCCAGCCGGGGGCGCCCAGCCGACCCCGTCCGATGGACTTTGTGAAGAGGGAATTTCGCTCCGGGTTACCGGACCAGCGTGTACTCGGCGCCACAATAAGAACACTTGGCCTTACTCGCCGCGTCGAACGACAAATACACCCGCGGATGCGAGTTCCACAGGTACATACCGGGCATGGGACAGGACAGCGGCAAATCCGCCGGCGTCACCGTGTACTGATTCGAGGCATTGGGCTGAATCAGGGTATGGGTCGAATCGTCTTGAACCAACTGCGGCATCGTCATAACTCCAGTTTAAATCCGCGGGCGCGCAACAAGGCACCGATTGCCGGATCGCGACCGCGAAAGTTGCGGTAGGCTTGAGCCGGATCCACGCTGTTGCCGACGCACATGATGTCATCGTGCAAACGCTTTGCAATGGTTTTATCGAAGGGATCGCCGGCCTGTACGAAAGCCTCGAAGGCATCGTGATCCAGGACCTCCGCCCACAGATAGCTATAGTACCCGGCCGAATACGAGTCGCCGGCAAAAATATGCCCGAACTGCGGCGTGCGATGACGCATCACCACCTCGTCGGGCATGCCCAGTTCGCTCAAGGTATCCCGCTCGAAAGCCTCCGGGTCGAGCACCGGCTCGGTCGCCAGGTGCAAATTCATGTCCACCAGCGCGGCCGCGAGATACTCCACGGTGGCGAAGCCCTGGTTGAAGGTCTTGGCCGCCTTGATCTTGGCGCACAGCGCCGCGGGCAGGGCTTCGCCCGTTTCACAATGCAGCGCGAACCGCGACAAAAGTTCGGGGGTGGCCAACCAGTTCTCGTGCAGCTGCGAGGGAAATTCCACGAAATCCCGCACCACACGCGTGCCGGACAGCGATGGGTACTCGACATTGGAGTTCAAGGTATGCAGCGCATGCCCAAACTCATGGAATAGCGTCACCGCGTCATCCCAACTGATGAGCACGGGGCCGCCGTCGCTCTTCAAGAAATTGGTGTTGTTCGACACGATGGGCGAAGTGCCGCAATCCAGTCGGCTTTGGTCGCGGTATTCGCTCATCCATGCGCCGGAGTTCTTGCCCGGGCGCGCGTAGGGATCGAAGTACCACAGGCCCACGTGCTCGCCTGACGCGGCCGTCACTTCCCACACCCGCACGTCGGGATTGTGCACCGGCAAACCCATCACTTGGGAAAATGCGAAGCCGTATAACCTACCTGCCACCCAGAACATGCCTTCGCGTAGTTTCTCCAGCTGCAGGTAAGGCTTGACCTCGTTCATATCGAGATCGAATTTCACCTGGCGGACCTTCTCCGCGTAGTAGCGATAATCCCAGGCTTCGATTGTGATGCCGGGTGCGCTACGGTCGGCGATCGCCTGCATGTCGAGCACTTCCTCACGCACACGACTCACGGCCACCGGCCAGAGTCGCATCATCAAGGCCATGGCGTTGTCGGGATCTCCGGCCATGCTGTCCGCCAGGCGCCAATGCGCATGAGTCGCATAGCCCAACAGCTTGGCGCGATCACGCCGCAGCGCCAGAATCTCGGTGATGATGGCCTTGTTGTCGTGGAGCCCGCCGTTGTTGCCGCGGTTGTAATACGTGCGCCAGACAATTTCACGCAGGTCGCGGCGTTCCGCGTACGTGAGGAAAGGGTCCATGGCCGAACGCGTATTGAGTATGGCCCACTGGCCCGGACGCCCCTGCGCCGCTGCGGCGGCCGCGGCCGCCGCGCATTGCGCCTCCGGCAAGCCGGCGAGATCCGCGCGATCGGTTATATAGAGCGCGTAGTTCGCCTCATCGGCCAGCAAGTTCTGTCCGAACGCCGCGAACAGACCCGCCAGGCGCTCATTGATGGCGCCGACTCGATCCTTTTGAATGGGATCGAGCTTGGCGCCGGCGCGCACGAAGCTGGTGTAGTAATGCCAGCACAGCCGCTGACGTTCCGGTGTGGGCTGCGTCCCCTGCCGGTAAATCGACTCGATGCGCGCGAACAAGGGGCCGTTCTGGGTGACGGCATCGTGGAAGGCAGCGATCTTCGGCCCCATCTCGCGTTCCACTGCCTGGAAATCACCGGTGTTCATGCTGGAGGACCAGATATCGTAAATCGCATTCGCGCGATTGAACTCCTGGCCGGTGCGCTCCAACGCCGCCACCGTATTCTCGAAGGTCGGCGCCTCGGGATTGGCGGCAATCTGCTCGACCTGGCGCAGTTTCTCGGCCATGGCGGCATCCAGCGCTGGTCTGAATTCCGCAACCCTGACATCCTGCAGCGGAGGCACTCCTCCATAGGGCCCGGTCCAAGGCGACTTCAACGTAGTACCCTCGAACGTGCGTCGCCAAATATCGCTGACTCGCGCCCGCGTCTCCGTGTAGGGCGCCGCTTCGACCACGCGTTCGCCGCCTTCCAGGGAGAGATGATGCAAAACGGTTCGATAATCAATGTAAGCCTCCGTCAACCACTTCGCCGTGGCAGCGTCGAGCACGCCCACTGAAGCCAGCCCATCGAGTTGCCGAATGTTGTCCGTAAAAGTGAGTAGTTCAGGATGCCCACCGGCTGATGCAAGCACCCAGTACTGCACCAGAAATTCGATGTCGGCAATGCCGCCGGCATCCTGTTTGATATCGAACTGGCCCGTGCCGGCCAACGACAGCTCGCGCCGCATGCGCTGGCGCATCTCCGCCACATCCGCGCGCAGCGTATCGCGATGCACGGCTCCGCGCAGCACCGTCCGCCGCGCCTGTTCGAAGCGTCGGCACAGGTCGGCATCTCCGGCAATGGCCCGCGCTCGTAGCAATGCCTGATGCTCCCAAGTCCACGCCTCTTGTTGTTGGTAAAGCTCGAAGGCGTCGATGCCTGTCATGAGAAAGCCGCCCTTGCCATTCGGCCGCAGCCGCATGTCGACCTCATACAAGCGGCCCGCCGCCGAATGCATGGTGAGCAAGTGCACGATGCGCTGCCCCAGACGCAAAAAGAAAACCGCATTATCGACCGGGCGCTCGCCGCGGGTCTGTTGCGAGTCGCCGCTGGAGTCGTGCAGGAACACCAGATCGAGATCCGACCCGTATCCAAGTTCCCAGCCACCGAGCTTGCCGTAACCCGCGACGGCAACTTTCACCGCGCGAGGTTCGCCGCCACCATCGCTGCAGCACGGAATTCCATACGCCTGGGTCATCTGGCCCCATGCGAGTGTCATGCAGCGCTCGACAATGAGTTCCGCGATATCCGTCAAGCGATCGCTGACTTTCATCAAAGGCATGCGGGCGGTGAGATCGGCGAACGCCACGCAAAATACCGCCGCCTTCTGAAACTGCCGCAGGGCCTCGACCTGCCGCTCCGGATCGTCGGCCGGCAAGCGCTCGGTTCTGGCATCGAGTTCAGTCACGAAACTCGCGCGCGACGGCAGCTCATCGAAGGCATTGGGGTCGATCAGCTCATCCAGCAGCAGCGGGAAGTCCGCGACCTGGCGCGCAAGAAAGCCGCTCACCGCGCAGACATCAATGAGACGGTCCAAGGCCGGAGGCTGCTCCTTCAACAGCGCCAGATACGAGGAGCGGGCGCCGATCGCCTCCAAGACGCGCAGCACCCGTTGCACCACCATCGTCGGAGCAGGCCGCGAGGCTGCGGATTTCAACAAGCGCCCCACGATGACATGCAGACGCCGCCTCGCCCCCTCGTCCAAGCGTCGATAGGAAGCCGCCCGCCGGTATTCTTCCAACAGTGTGCTCAACGCCTCGATGTCCGCGGCGTCGAATGGGAATTGGCGCAATTCCTGGCCGATGTTGACCTCATCCGAAGCCAGCCAATCCAGCGCCGTTTCGCCGTCCCTGCGCTGCGTCTCCGGTCCGCCGAATACCAGCGCCTCGAACATTCTCGCCACTCGATGCCGAGCCTGCTCGATGTGCGTCAGAGCACTGGGCCAATCCGGCATGCCCATGTTCAAGGCCAGGCGCAGCTGATCCAAGCCATCCGACGGCAGTGAATGAGTCTGCTCGTCACGAATCATTTGCAGCGCGTTTTCGGCCTTGCGCAGCACGAGGTAGGACTCGTGCAACTCCGTCACCGCGGTCTTGGACAACAGCTTTGAACCCGCCAACAAGGGAAGCACGTCGAGCAGGGCAGCGTTCTGCAGCCGCCGATCGCTGCCGCCGCGCACCAGCTGCAGGGATTGCACGATGAACTCCAATTCGCGAATGCCGCCGGGACCGAGCTTCAGATGCTGGTCCAGTTCGCGCCGCGCCACTTCACGGGCGATGAGCGCCTTCATGTCGCGCAGCGACTCGAACACGCCGAAGTCCAAGTAACGCCGATAGACAAAGGGTCGTATGTAATCTTGAGTCGCCGCGGTATAGGGTTCGGCGCCGACCACGGCGCGGGCCTTGATCCACGCGTAGCGCTCCCAATCGCGGCCGTGTTCCTGCAAGTAATCCTCGAGTGCCGCGAGGCTCACGACCAGTGCGCCGCTGTCGCCAAAGGGCCGCAACCGCATGTCGACCCGGAACACGAAGCCGTCCTCGGTGCGCGCATCGAGGAGGCGAATGAGTTCGCGACCCACTCGATTGAAGTACTCGGAATTATCCGCCGGGCGTGCGCCGTCCGTGGTGCCCGCCTCGGCATATAGGAACACCAAATCGATGTCCGAGGAAAAATTGAGTTCCCTACCGCCGAGCTTGCCCATGGCGACCACGATGAGCGGCACTTCCGCGCCTCCCTCGTTCCGGGGCCTGCCGAACGGCACCTCGAGAAACCTCTGCGCTGCCGTACGGGCCGCGCGAATACAGGCATCGGCCAACTCTGAGACTGCGGCCAAAGTGTCGGTGACGCTCGCTCGACCGGCAATGTCGCGCCACGCTACCCGGCACATTTCACGGCGCCGCCACTCACGCAAGAGGTGCTGCGCTTCGGCCGCTGTTACGGCGTCTGCAGCGCGCTGCTCGTAATCGAGATTGGCCGCATGAGCAGCGGGCGGCTCCTTGTTGTGGGACAGCCAAGCCAGACAAGTCGGGTCTTGAAGCAAGGCTGCGCCGACGAATTCGCTGGCGGCGATTACCCGCGGCAACTCCTCCCGCAGTCCCGGCGACAAGGCCGCGTAGGCCTCCAGCAGGGGCGGCAGCGCATTGGCGCGCTCCCACCAACGTGAAACGGCGTCATGCAGTTCGGCGGGAATAGCCATCACGAGGCCGACGCCAACATCTCGGGACGCGCCATCACGACCAATCACGCCCCTGCGACAATGAACAATCGCGGGAACGGCAGCAACACACTGCCATCCGCCAGCGGCGGGTAGGCCTTGCCGATGGCCCTTTGATAGCGCAGGAGAAATTCGTTTCGCTCATCGGCATCGAGCGGTGCCAAAAACGGCCGCAGCCCGCTGCCCTTGAACCACTCCACGACGGCGTCCGCGCCGCCCGCAAGTGCATGATGGTACGTCGTGCGCCATACATCCACCCGGCAACCGGCCGAATGCAGCAACTCGTAGTACCAGCCCGCGCTGCCCAGGGAAGCGCGTTGCGCGGCCGCTTCCGACAGCTTTGCGGCCCACGGGCCGTCCGCCGCCACCTCACGCATTAACCGATGCGCGGGCTCCTCCAAGGTGTCCGGCATTTGCACCGCCAACACGCCGCCGGGTGCAAGCTTGGCGCATAGGGCGGGAAACAGCTGGGCATGGTTCGGCGTCCATTGCAGAACGGCATTCGCCAATATCACCTCCGGCGGCCCTTCTTCCGGTGTCGCAGGGCGGTGTACCCATACCTCGAGATCCGCGACCACGAACTTCAAGGAGGGAAGACGCTCCCGCGCCGCCGCAATCATATCGGGTGAGCTGTCGAGACCGCTGACAACTGCCTTGGGAAAACGCGCCGCCAGGAGCTCCGTGGAATTACCCGGACCGCAACCGATATCGACGGCGACCCGCGGCTCGATGGCGGGCACCGCCGCCAGCAAGTCGCGGACCGGGCGAGTGCGCTCCTCCTCGAAGGCCAGGTATTGCCTCGCGGACCAAGCCACCGATTGCCTTGCAGCCGCTGTCATGGCGGAATGTTAGCACTCCGCCATGCTCTCTAAGGTGACAAGACTGCGATTCCATTCGGACCGTGCTGCTTCACGGGACGGGCGCTGTTTCTTCCCGCTGAGCCTCGAGCCGCATCTTGTCCATGAATTCTCTGTGTTTCTGCGCCAGCTCATGGGGTGCCTCGCCGGATCGCTCGATCTGATCTCGCAGAGCACTTAGCTCTCCCGCCTGCACGCGCTGGCGCATGAACGCATTTCCCCGCTCAACCACAGCGCAGCTCCAGATACCTTTCTTATCTTCTTCCCCCTCGTCTCCCTCTTCCGTGAGTACCTGAATCATTGCATCGTACTGTTCACGCAGTTTTCTCACTCGCTGTTCGGGCCATCCAAGGCGCGCGCCCAAACTAATGCCAAGGCCAAAGTCGGCCAGTGTTGCCCCTCGGTTCACCATCACTTCGGCCACGCCAATGCACTGCGCTCGTGCATGGTCGTCCTGAACGGCAGAGTCCGTGCAATGACGAAGTGCCTGACCCAACGGCGGACGCATGGTGGCATCGATCCCCGTCGCCTGGATCGTCAAATACCATTGCTGAAGGGCCGTGGCGTCGCTCGGCATGGTCGGCGCCGCATAAGCGAATAGCGACGCGTTGTAAGAGTCCATTTTGTGAGCCGCGGCTGCATGATCGAAGTCATCGGACTCGGCCGAGGCATCATTCCTCCCATGTGCCTGACCCGCCAATAGCAACCACGGCATGGCGTTGTCGGGGTCCAGCCGCGCCCACTCGGCCACGGAAAGCTGTTGGCAGTTTCCTCCCAATTGGGTCGTGTAGGTACCGCAGGCCGCCAATGTCAGCGCGTACACCGCCGGATCGCCTGCGCCGACGGCCAGAGCCACCAATTCATCTCGGGTTTGTTCTTGCATGGGATGCATGGTTAGGCTCTCCTCGCCGATCTTGCCCTCCAGCAAAAGTCCCACCGCCCGCGCTCGAGTGTCATCATTATTCAACAATGCAGACAGCCATTGCTGGGCGGTCTTACGCGTCGCCCCTTCCAGATATCGATAACCGGCGAAAGGGTCGTGTGCATCCACCGCCACCTTGCCGAGGCCGCAGAAATCCAGCGTGTCGCCGGACACCTGCGCGACACTCTCGATGGGCTTCGGTATAGAAGGAGCTTCCGTCTGCACCGAACGTAGGCCCACTGTTGGCGCGCTTGATGGCTGCGATGGGGGAGTAGCCGGCGGCGGCGGCGGACGACGTGGCAGAAGATAAATACCCGCCATAATTATCAGCAGCATCAACGCGGCGAGCGCCAGGCGCCTACGACCGGGATGACCATCCTTGTCGGTCATACCTGCTCAGTTACGTGACCAGTTGTGGGGCCGCCGTGCCGGCATCAACGCCCTAGGGGTTGACCTCGAATGACGCCAGCTCGCCGGTGTAGCTTTCAGTGCGGACCCCGCCGCTGCTGTAGTACTCCTCGACCGATTTGACCCAGCGTTTGATGGAAGGCACGTACCAAAATGCCTTGTAGGTTCTGCCGGACTTGGCACCGGCGGCGCTGTTGGCGACCTGCGTGCTCATGGAAACCCCCTCGGCGTTCGTTTGCGCACCCTGCACGACGGTTTTGGTAGGTTCGATTTCCGCAGTCCAGTGACCCTCGCATTCGATTTTCAGGGCCTTAAATTTCCCGGCAGGTACCTCGACAGTCTCGTATCCGATGACCGTGAACTGATGGGTCCATTTTTCGGATCGGTGTTGCTTGTTGCTGGGGTGGTCCTCCGTGTACTCCAACTTCCAGGTCTTGCCCACATTGAGCGGAAACGAGAGGGGCTTGTTGACCACCGTCTCCTGGCCGCCAATATCCCTGATCCGGCTCCAGTCCAGTCCAGCGAACAACTCCTTGGGGGGTTGAGTGGAACCGTTCGGTTGCACGGTGAAATAAATAGAGGACGAAGTAACACGCGTCACTTTGAACACGTCGCGCGTCTGGGCCCAACCGGACGTCGTTTTTTCGGTTGTGGTCTGATAGGTCCAGCTATCCCCTTCCTTGACGGCCGGGGCATTGACGTTGTCGACGGGAGCCGCCATGGCGGCAGAGATGAGCAGAAGCTGAAGGAACAATGCTTTCAAAGGGGAAACCTCCCTGGTTACCGGATCACCCAATAATACCTGAGCGCGCCCCCAAAACGAAAAGAGCGGGCCGAAGCCCGCTCTTTCCAAGACATCGACCTGAAACCGCGAACCTAAGTCCGCGATGTCCCCAACGGGGCGCGGTTTACATGTCCATACCGCCCATGCCACCCATGCCGCCACCCGGGGCGCCATGTGCATGCTCATCGTCCTTCGGCGATTCCGCGATCATGACTTCCGTCGTGAGCAACAGGCCCGAGACCGAAGCGGCGTTCTGCAGAGCCAGACGCGTCACCTTGGTGGGATCCAGGATGCCCAGTTCGATCATGTCGCCATACTCGCCAGTCGCAGCGTTGTAGCCGAACGTTCCCTTGCCCTCGCGGACTCGGTTCAAGACCACCGCGGCATCTTCACCGGCATTGGTGACGATCTGACGCAGGGGCTCTTCGATCGCACGGGCCAGAATCTTGATGCCCGTGGTCTGATCTTCGTTCGCACCGACCAGTTTCTCGATGGCCCGCAACGCACGTACCAGAGCGACGCCGCCGCCCGGCACCACGCCCTCTTCGACGGCCGCACGGGTTGCGTGCAGTGCGTCTTCGACGCGCGCCTTCTTTTCCTTCATTTCGATTTCGGTCGCGGCACCGACTTTGATCACGGCCACACCGCCGGAGAGCTTGGCTACGCGCTCCTGCAGCTTTTCCTTGTCATAGTCGCTGGTCGCTTCTTCGATCTGAGCGCGGATGCTATCGACGCGGCCCTTGATGTCCGCGGCCTTGCCATGTCCGTCGATAATGGTGGTGTTCTCTTTTTCCACCAGAATCTTCTTGGCTTCGCCCAAGTCGTTCAAAGTCGCCTTCTCGAGCGACAAGCCGACTTCATCGGAAATGACCGTACCGCCAGTCAGGATCGCGATGTCTTGCAGCATGGCCTTGCGACGATCGCCGAAGCCCGGCGCCTTGACGGCGGCGACCTTGACGATGCCACGGATCGTGTTGACGACGAGGGTGGCGAGCGCTTCGCCTTCGACGTCTTCGGCAACGATCAACAGCTGACGGCCGCCCTTCGCAATGGCTTCCAGCAGGGGCAGCAATTCGCGAATGTTGGAAATCTTCTTGTCCACCAACAGCACCAGCGGCTTGTCGAGCTCGGCGCTCTGACCCTGCTGATTGTTGATGAAGTACGGCGAGAGATAGCCGCGATCGAACTGCATGCCTTCGACCACTTCCAACTCGTTCTGAAGGCCAGAGCCCTCTTCGACGGTGATGACACCCTCTTTGCCGACCTTCGCCATGGCATCGGCAATCGTCTTGCCAATGCTCTCATCGGAGTTCGCGGAGATCGTGCCGACCTGCGCGATCGCCTTCGGATCCTTGCAGGGCTTGGACAGCTTCTTCAGCTCTTCGGTGGCGGAAACGACCGCGAGGTCGATGCCGCGCTTCAGGTCCATCGGGTTGGCGCCGGCGGCGACCGACTTCAGGCCTTCGCGGATGATCGCCTGCGCGAGCACGGTGGCGGTGGTGGTGCCGTCGCCGGCTTCGTCAGACGTGTTGGAAGCAACTTCCTTCACCATCTGCGCGCCCATGTTCTCGAACTTGTCCTTGAGCTCGATTTCCTTCGCGACCGACACGCCGTCCTTGGTGACGGTGGGGGCGCCGAAGCTCTTGTCGAGCACCGCGTTGCGGCCCTTGGGACCCAGCGTTACCTTGACGGCATTCGCCAGAATATTCACACCCTTGAACATGCGTGCACGGGCGTCGTCGCTAAAGCGTACGTCTTTTGCTGCCATTTGCTTATTCCTCTAAAATTAAGTTATTCGGTTGGTAAGGCGGTTATAGGCGAGGCTTACTTGCCTTCCACGATGGCCATGATGTCTTCTTCGCGCATCACAACCAGCTCGTCGCCATCCATCTTCACTTCGGTGCCGCTGTACTTACCGAACAGAATCTTGTCGCCGACCTTGACGTCGAGCGCGCGCACTTCGCCGTTTTCCAGAATCTTGCCCTTGCCGACGGCAACGACCTTGCCGAAAATCGGCTTTTCAGTCGCGGTATCAGGAATGACAATGCCACCGGGGGACTTACGCTCTTCCTCTTCTCGTTTCACGATCACGCGGTCATGAAGGGGACGAATCTTCATAAGACAAGACTCCTAATGCTTGGTTTGAGTTAAGTGGGTGGGAGGCTTATTAGCACTCCTACTCCGTGGCTGCTAATCATAGCGACGGATTTTTCTGATTCAAGGGGTAGGACCATGTTAATTACTAAGTAGGTACCCCGGGGCCATCCGGCCACACGGCCACCGTGCGTTCGGACGTCGGCAATCCCTGCCAACTACTATAAAGTGCCAGCATGAACGTTTTAATACGCGCCTCCTTCATCCTGGCGGCCACCCTGGGGGTGGTCGGCCTAGCCGCCGCGAAGCCCTGGTGGCTTCGGGGGGCTACCTCCAACGACACCGACTTTCTGCCCCCGGATGTCGCCTTTCGCGTCGGATCCCGGGTCGACGGCAACGTGGTACGAGTACGCTGGGTGATAGCAGACGGCTACTACCTGTACCGGAAACGCTTCAGCATCGCCGCCGAAAGCCCGGATTTGACCGTCGGGGAACCCGCCTTCCCCCCTGGAACCCTGAAAACCGACCCCTATCTCGGCGAGCAGGAGATTTACACCCAGCAAGTCGTAGGGACAGCCGAGTTCAAGCGCTCCGATTTTGGCGCCCATCCGATGCAAATCAAGGTGACCTACCAAGGCTGTGCCGAGGCGGGATTGTGCTATCCGCCCATCACCAAGGTGTTATTCCCTCAGAACGCCGGCGGCCCCACCGGCCAGGTTCTCGGGCCCCACACTGCCGGCCCGCCCCCCACGTGGCTGACCGCGGCCCTGTTGAGCGGCGCTGCCGCCTTCCTGCTGGCGGGGCTCATGCTGCGTAAGGGCCGGCGGCTGCCCACGCCGAACTGATGCACAGCCGGACATGGCGGGTCGCGGCCGCGCTGCTGGCGCTGGTCGTCGGCGTTTGGGTTGGACTCAGGTTGCACCCGCACGCCGCGCCCCCTGCCTCCGGCGTGCGAGTGCCGGCAGGCGAAGCCAGCCCCCCCGTCCCCAGCGATCTCGACAAGCCCTGGGATCCGGATGTGCCTCCGCGGGTAAGCATCCCTGAAAAGCTGCCGGAATTTTCCCTGGCCGACCGGGCGGGCAAACCTACGCCCATCTCGACCTGGCAGGGTAAGTCATTGATTATTAACTTCTGGGCGACCTGGTGCGCGCCCTGCCGGCGCGAGATTCCGCTACTCGAGTCGCTGTCGCGGGACTGGGGGACTCGCAACGTGCAAGTGGTGGGCGTGGCGGTGGATTATCGAGACAAGGTGCTGGCCTACGCCAATGACCTCAAAATCCCCTACCCCATCCTCATTGGGGAACAAGATGCCCTGGATGCGGCCACGGCCTTCGGCGTCGAATCCCCGGTCTTCCCTTTCACCGTTTTTACCGACCGCCGCGGCCAAATCGTCACTCTTTTCGTCGGAGAGTTGCATAAGCCGCAAGCTGATCTCATCCTATCCATCGTTCAGAACGTCAACGAGGACAGGATTCCGTTGGCCACCGCGCGGCACAACATCGCCGACGGCCTCCACGCACTGGCTCCGAATCCCTCGAGTTAAGACGGGTTATGACCCTTCCGGCGACGTTCGACGCCGAAGCTTGCCTTTTCTCCTCCGTTTCTGGTTATTATCGCGGACCTTTTCAACGCGACTACGCTGGACTTACGGGGAAATGGCGCGAATCCTGTTGCTAAATGGGCCGAACCTGAACCTTCTGGGGTTACGGGAACCGCAGATTTATGGCTCGGCGACCCTTCCCAGCATCGTCGAAAAGCTCGAGAACTTGGCTCGTGCCAAAGGGCACGAGCTGGTCGCTGCCCAAAGTAATGCCGAACATGAATTGATCGGCAGAATCCAAGGCGCCAAACACGAAGGCATTGCGTTCGTCATTATCAACCCGGGTGCGTACACCCACACCAGCATCGCGATTCGCGATGCCTTCCTCGGAGTGGCCATGCCCTTCATCGAAGTACATTTGACCAACATCTATGCACGTGAGGAGTTTCGGCACCAGTCTTATCTATCCGGCATTGCCGTTGGCTGCATCGTTGGTTTTGGCGCACTAGGCTACGAGCTCGCGCTCGACGCCGCCTGCGTGCGCCTGAACCAAACCACTTAATACCAAAGATATTTTCAAGGGGTTAGCGGATGGATATTCGCAAAGTAAAAAAGTTGATCGAATTGCTGGAGGAGTCGGGTATTTCCGAATTGGAAATCTCCGAAGGCGAGGAGTCGGTACGGATTAGCCGGCACCCGCGCGTGGCAATGCAGGCGGCCATGGCCGCCGCACCCATGGCGGCACCCGCACCTGCTCTCGCGCAGCCGTCGACACCGGCAACGGCGGCGGGGGAACACAAGCCGAAAGTGGACGATCACACGGTGACGTCGCCCATGGTCGGCACGTACTACTCGGCGTCGGCTCCCGGCGCGAAAGCGTTCGTGGAAATCGGCACTGAGATCAAAACGGGACAGATTCTTTGCATCATCGAGGCCATGAAGATGATGAATCAAATCGAATCCGACAAGGCGGGACGCGTTACGGCCATACTCGCCAAAAATGGTGAGCCGGTCGAATTCGGCCAACCGCTGTTCATCATCGAATAACCCGATGATTGAAAAAGTCGTTATTGCCAATCGCGGCGAGATTGCGCTTCGCATCCTGCGCGCCTGCCGGGAGCTCGGCATCAAGACCGTGGCTGTGCATTCCACCGCGGACTTCAACACCAAGCATGTGCTGCTCGCGGATGAGACGGTGTGTATTGGACCACCGCAATCGGCCCACTCATACCTCAATATGCCGGCCATCATCAGCGCCGCCGAGGTGACCGATTCGGTCGCCATTCACCCGGGCTACGGATTCCTCTCGGAAAACGCCGATTTCGCGGAGCGCGTGGAAAAGAGCGGCTTCATTTTCGTAGGACCTCGCGCCGAGACCATTCGCCTCATGGGCGACAAGGTATCCGCCATCAAGGTGATGAAGGCCGCCGGCGTCCCCTGCGTCCCCGGCTCGGATGGGCCCTTGGGAACCGACGTCGACGAGAATTTCCGCATCGCCAAGGAAATCGGTTACCCCGTCATCATCAAAGCCTCGGGCGGAGGCGGTGGGCGCGGCATGCGTGTGGTTCACACCGACGCCTCGCTGCTGAATGCCATCAGCGTCACCCAATCCGAAGCGCTTGCCGCCTTCGGCAATCCCCAGGTTTACATGGAGAAGTTCCTGGAGAAGCCGCGGCACATCGAATTCCAAGTGCTGGCCGACAACTACGGCAACGTCGTGCATCTCGGCGAGCGCGACTGCTCCATGCAGCGGCGGCACCAAAAAGTCATCGAGGAAGCGCCCGCACCGGGCCTCACCGCGAAACAGCGCAAGACCATGGGTGAGCGCTGCGCCCGCGCCTGCCGTGAAGTCGGCTACCGCAACGCCGGCACGCTCGAGTTCCTATATCAGGACAACGAGTTCTACTTCATCGAGATGAATACGCGCGTGCAGGTCGAACACCCCGTGACCGAACTCGTTACCGGCATCGACATCGTCAAGGCACAGCTGTTGATTGCGGCGGGCGAACCGCTGCCTTACGAACAGAAAGACATCGAAATTCGCGGCCATGCGGTGGAGTGCCGCATCAACGCCGAAGATCCGAAAACCTTCACGCCCTCGCCGGGTCCGATTCGCCTCTGGCATGCGCCCGGTGGCCCTGGAATCCGGGTCGACAGTCATGTGTACACGGGATACAACGTTCCGCCTTTCTACGACTCGATGATTGGTAAGGTAATTGCCTACGGTGACACTCGGGATACCGCGATCGCCAGAATGCGCAATGCGTTGGCCGAAATGGTGGTCGAAGGCATCAAGACGAACATCCCGTTGCATCAGGAGATATTCAATCATTCCGCATTTCGCCAGGGTGGCACCGACATTCATTACCTCGAACGGCGCCTCGGACTGAAGTGAGTCCGAGTCTTGGTTTCCGTTCTCCCGCTCGCTCCGCGAGCGCTATCGCTCGGGGGTGTCTTACACCCCCGTTGAAAGGTGCGCGTAGCGCTAGCCATGTATACAATCGAGTTTCCCTTAGGCGGTTTTGACACGGTCGCCGTCGAGGAAGCACTCCTCGATATCGGCGCCGTGTCCATCACGTTCGTGGATCGCGGCGATGAGCCCGTGCTCGAGCCCAAGCCGGGCGAAATTCGATTGTGGAGCGACACGCTGGTACGCGGCCTGTTCGATGCCGCAAGCGATCCACTCAGCAACATCCAACGCCTGGGCGCGCTCCTGGGGCCTGAAATCACCTCCACTGCCCGGCTGCATTCCGTCGAGGATCGCGATTGGGAGCGCGTCTGGCTAACCGATTGGACCTCCATGCGCTTTGGCCGAAGGCTGTGGGTGTGCCCAACAGCCGCGCCCGCCCCTGAGGATCCCGAGGCCGTCATCGTCCGCCTGGATCCGGGATTGGCATTCGGTACCGGCACCCATCCGACCACCGCGCTATGTTTACAGATTCTAGATTCGCTGCCGCTATCCGGGCGTCGCATGATCGATTATGGCTGCGGCTCAGGAATTCTAGGCATCGCCGCACTGAAGTTGGGCGCGGAGCGCGTTACGGCGGTGGATCTCGACCCCCAAGCGCTGCTCGCCACTCGTGAGAATGCACAGCGCAACGGGGTTTCCGACTCGATCGACGTTCAGGGAGTGCCTGCGACCTTGATACCCGCCCAGTGCGTAGTGGCGAATATTCTTGCAGGACCGTTGATCGAATTGGCGCCGCTGCTCACGCGGGCGTGTGCACTCGGCGGCGATCTTCTGCTATCGGGACTGCTCAAAACGCAGGCCTATACGGTAAAGGCCGCCTACACCGAAGGATTTGATAGGGTGCAAGTCATTGGTCGGGATGACTGGTGTTGCATTCACGCCCGGAGAGCGGCTTAGCGTGTTCACGCAGTGTTCCAAATGCGAAACGGTATACCGGTTGTCGGCGGAGGTGCTGCGTGCCGCCGGCGGACAGGTGCGCTGCGGTCGCTGCGGCGAAGTATTCAATGCCTTGGCTCGTTTGGCCGAAAACGCCGCCACATTCAAAAAGGGTGAGTCTCCGCTCGATTTGGAAACCCGCGCCGACAACATTCTTCATTCCGTCGACGCTGTCCCGCCTGTCGATACAACGCCGTCGCCGGGAAGCATGGCGCACAACGGGCCTGAAATTGCGCACCTGAAAATAGAGCCTCCGGTTGATGAGGACTTGGCGAGCGAAGCCTCGCTGGAATTCACGCTGCATCCGGGCGACTTGGATCGCGTTTTCATTGAGACCTCTCCGAGCGTCATTCAATTGCTCGCCGCGGAAAGCGCCGTCACCGCTGCGCCGGTACAGCCGCCATCGCAGACGCCACCGCAAATGCCCCCGCAAATGCCCCCGCAAACTCCGTTACGGCCGGCGAAACCTCGCGCGCCGCCACCGGAGCCCCAGGCTCCCGAACCCTTGTCGCCGGACGCCGCTTTGGCGTTTGAAGCTACCGCCGCAGCACTGGCCGCGGTGAGCGGCACAGGCGCCACGCCGGTGCCGCCGAGTAAAAACTCCGGCTTTGAGGTATCCGAAAAGGTGCGCCTGGAGATGTTGTCCTCGTTCACCCACGCGGAGCTGCCGCCCATCAATGCCCCGCGCCGCCGGCTGCCCTACCCGGTCTGGGTGGCCGCCGCCGTTCTTCTGGGCGTGCTCTTGGTCGTTCAGCTCATTGTCGGCAATCGCGCATGGCTGGCCGTGCATGCCCCCCTGCTCCTGGGCGGAGCTGCTTCGCCCCCCGACCTGTCCGCCTACCAACTGCGTCAATGGGGGGTGACCGGAGATCCCGCCGCGAAGGGCACCTTGCGAGTCCGCGCCAGCGTCATGAATTCGGCCGCACAGCTGGAGCCCTATCCGATGCTGCGGCTCACTCTGGCCAATCGCTTCGGTACCCGTATTGGTCAACGCGAATTCGAACCAGCAGATTATTTGGGCAAGGCCCCTTTGCGCATGCTCTCGCCGGGCGAACGGGTGGACGCTACCATGGACATCGTGGACCCCGGCAAGGATGCGGAAGGATTCGAAATCGACGTATGTCTGCGGGGCACCAACGCAAAAATCACCTGCGTGGGTGATGCTGCGGCAGGCGCGCCTGGGGCGGCCGATGCTGCGGCGCAGACCAAATGACGCCGGTCAAGATCGGGCCGTTCGTGCTGCCCTCCAACGTCATACTTGCACCCATGGCCGGAGTCACCGATCGGCCGTTTCGCCAATTGTGCCGCCGCTTCGGCGCCGGGTTGGCGGCCTCCGAAATGCTCACCGCCGATGTGCGGCTTTGGGACACGAAAAAATCTCGGCTGCGCATGGATCACACAGGCGAGCCCATCCCGCGCGTGGTCCAAATTGCCGGCTACGACCCACAAATGATGGCAGACGCCGCGCTCCGCAATGTGGACGCGGGAGCGCAGATCATCGACATCAACATGGGCTGCCCTGCGAAGAAAGTATGCAATCGTCTCGCCGGTTCCGCGCTCATGCAGGACGAGTCGTTGGTTGCTCGAATATTGTCCACCGTGGTGCAGGCCGTGCCGGTGCCCGTCACGCTCAAGACGCGCACCGGCTGGAACCGCGATCACAAGAACGGCACACGGATTGCATCGATCGCAGAAGACTGTGGTATTCAAGCGCTTGCGATTCACGGCCGCACTCGCGCCGACATGTATCAGGGGAATGCTGAGCACGAAACCGTCGCGGCAATCAAATTGAAAATTAAAATTCCAGTGTTCGCAAACGGCGATATTGATTCTCCGCAGCGAGCACGCGAGGTTTTGGAGCGTACGGGCTGCGACGGCATCATGATCGGACGCGCCGCACAAGGCCGGCCATGGATCTTCGACGAAGTCAATTTTTTCCTCGAGACGGGCGAATTGCGCGGAGAGCTAGCGCCGGAAAAAGTCCGTGATATTATGCGCGCCCACCTCGAAGACCTGTACTCTCTGTATGGCGATGAGACCGGAGTTCGAGTGGCACGTAAACACTTGAGTTGGTATTTTCAGCAGCATCCCGGGCAGGAGGCGTTGCGGAACCGACTGGTGACTATCGAGTCGCCGGAAGAGCAACTGTCGACGCTGTTGGAACATTTCGACACCGGTGTGCATCGCGCAGCGTAAGCGTACATAGTTGAATAACAAAAACGATCTGCAGGGAATTTGGATGGGCTATGGTCGCAAAGAAAAAGTCGAAATCTCGCAAGTATGTTTCGCCGCCGTTCAAAGGCAGCGATCTCAAGGTCAATGGAAAAGGCGTGCCGCTGCGCTCGCAGGCTGAAGAAGCACTGCAGAGCTATTTCGAAACGCTCAACGGCCACAAGCCGGCGCAGCTCTACGACTTGGTGATGAGGGAAGTCGAAGAGCCGTTGTTCAAAGTGGTAATGGGCCATGTACAGGGCAATCAAAGCCGTGCGGCCACCATTCTCGGCATCAACCGCGGTACCTTGCGCAAGAAACTCCGCGAGTTCGGAATTACCGAGTAGATGCCGCGTTGCTAGCTCCCGTACGCCGCGCTCTGCTCAGCGTTTCCGATAAGACCGGAATCGTCGAGTTCGCGCGCGAACTGAAGGAGCGCGGCATCGAATTGCTGTCCACCGGGGGCACCGCCAAGCTGCTGACACGGCATGGGGTCCCGGTCAAAGAGGTCGCCGAGCACACCGGCTTC
>Ga0302316_10000855_pt1 | contig 25532 bp, 20 predicted proteins | sample III_Palsa_N3_2_FD_200456 | JGI IMG/M metagenome (GOLD analysis project Ga0302316, IMG submission 200456) | Peat permafrost microbial communities from Stordalen Mire near Abisko, Sweden - III_Palsa_N3_2 | ecosystem: Environmental > Terrestrial > Soil > Palsa > Peat permafrost | place: Sweden...
ATCAATTCCGCGGTGACGCAAATCAGCCACACCACGCAGCAAAACGCGTCGAGCTCCGAGGAACTCGCCGCGACGGCCGAAGAGATGAGCGGCCAGGCTACCCAGCTGCAACAGACCATGGCCTTCTTCAAGCTGGCCGCAGGCGCTACGGCAAAGCTGCGGTCAGGATCCCAGAGTGCGAAAAGCAAATCGAGTGCTCCGGCGCGAGCCGCCTCGCGCCAGGCGGGCGCCGCCTTTTCCGGGAATCTTGCATTGGCCATGACCGAATCCCCGGATGAAGAGCATTTCAGTCGCTTTTAAGCGCGGGTGAAGGGCGCGGACACACGGTCACTCATCGCCTCACGAAAACCACCTGCGTCGATCCTGGCGAAAACGCTGAACCAGGAAATCGAGCACCGCGCGAATGCGGGCATTGCGGTTGGTCTCTTCATGGGACAGCAGCCACAACGGCGATTCGGCATCGAACTTCACGTCGATTCGGGTGAAATCGGGCTCGGCGAAGTCGTAGAAGTTAGGGAAAAGGCCGATGCCGTAGCCGGCGCGAACGGCGGCGACGAAAGCACTCGTTGTGTTGGCCCGGCAGACGACATTCGGGTGCTCGGCAACGAAGGTATGCCAATGTCCAAGGCTCGTCAGCGGCGCGTATCCGATGTGATCGACGATGCGGTGGGTGCGTAGTTCCTCGATGCTGTCCGGCCTGCCGAATCGTTCGATATACCGGCGATCGGCGAAAAGAGAAAATCTGATTTTCCCTACTTTGACCGCCACCACTCGATCCCGCTTTGGATTGAACAGGCGGATTGCAATGTCCGCTTCCCGCGCGAGCAAGTCGATCTGTCCGGTCCCGGCGATGACCTCCAAGCACAATTGAGGATGATGCTGTTGGAATTCCAGCATGGCGGGCATGAGCCAGTAGGAAGCGAACCCATCGGATATGGCAATACGCACGGAGCCGATCATTTTTTGATCCACACCCCCGAGATGCCGTTCGATCTCGTTCGCGGCGGCTTCCATGTTTCGCGCCTTCTCGATGAGACCTGCCCCGCTGGGCGTGAGGCGCATTCCGTGAGAGTAACGGTCGAATAGCTTGACGCCGAGCCGCCTCTCCAACCGCTGCACGTGCCGGCTGACTGTCGATTGATTGGTGCCGAGCTTTTCGGCGGCCACGATGAAGCTGCCGGTCTTCGCAACCGCCAAGACGTACTGCACGTCGTCCCAGCTCCCGAGGTGGTTGCGTCCGAGATTGATCATGGAGTCTCCCGATTGAACTGATCTGCAAACTTGCGGATCAATCATGCCAGAAAAGTGATTTTCCCTATATGCGATCGTCGGCATGATTGATCCCGTACTTCCGCAACGTTGGAACAGGGAGACGAATTTGAAAAGGTATAGGGGATCTTTGCGCAAGGCGCGTTCGTGGACGATGTTCGCCGCGGGTGCGATCAGCCTGCCGTGCTCGATGACGTGGGCACAGGCGGCGGGGCCGGGTAGTGCGACGCCTGGAGCGGGAGCCTCCGATGACATGACGGAGATCGTCGTCACTGCACTTCGCCGCGATACCCCGTTGCAACAGACCCCCCTCAGTGTGAGTGCTGTCTCAGCCGATGCGCTTTCTCAGACGGGCGCGGTCGATTTCATCGATTTTGCGGCCTCGGTGCCGGGATTCACGATTCTCGACGATGGTCCCGGCCAGCGACGCCCCATCATCCGTGGCATCGAGGGGGCCGGCGAAGCAACGGTCGGCATCTACTACGACGAGTTTCCCATTACGAGTACGCCCGGGGCGACCAACGACGCGGGCCGCTTTACGCCCGACATCAAATTGGTCGACGTTCAGCAGGTCGCCGTTCTGCGCGGCCCGCAGGGAACCCTCTTTGGGGCCGGATCGGAAGGTGGAACATTGCAGACCACTTTCAATAAGCCGGATCTCAGGAACTTCTCCGGCAGCGTCTCTACGGACGTCGGCGAAGTCTCTCATGGGACCCAGAACGTCGACACCAACGGCGTGGTCAACCTGCCGCTCGTCGACGGTGTGCTCGCGGCGCGCTTGGTCGGTTATCACATCAACCAAAGCGGCTTCGTTCAGAACGAGACACTGGGTGTCGCGGACATCAATCAGGGTTATGCGAACGGCGCCCGGATTGCCGTACGTTACCAGCCTACTGACCACCTCACCTTCGATCTGTTGATCCTCTACCATCAAGCCCATTACGACGCAGGAAACGAAACGACCGTCAGTCTTGGGAAGTATCAGTCCGATGTGCCCGCCTACGATCCTGAGAACGACCAAATTCATCTCTACGGTCTGACGGCACGCTACAACTTCGATTTCGCGACCCTGGTCGCCGATGCGTCCTATTTCCGGCGCGATTTTCTCTACAATTTTGTGTTCGCTGGGCTGCCCATTCCATGGGGCTATGCCGGTGCGCAGGGTTTGACACCCTATATGGCGGGCGAGCCCACCGTGGGCAATGCACTGGTCGAGCAGCCCCAGGACACGGGAGCGGAAACCTTCGAGGTACGGCTGAACGCGCCGAACCCGGCCACGGCGCTTCAATGGACCGTTGGCGGGTTCTTCCAGAATCGCAATGCCAGTGCGGGCAGCAATATCCCGTACGTGAGCGCGGACGGCCAGGTCGATCCGGCGTATCCGTTATTTCAAGCCCGCACGATTCTGTCGTCCCTCGATCAGCGCGCGGGGTACGCCGACGTCTCCTACGACTTCTTCGACAAGCTGACCGTCACGGCCGCCGGTCGATACGAAGACTTCACCGCCACACAGTCGACCGGCTATGCGATCGACTTGGGGGGAGATCCCACGCCGAATGCATCGGACACCGGCGCCTATTCTGGCAGATCCTTTTCCGATCGAAAGTTCATCAAGAAATTCAATGTTGCCTATCAGTTCACCGACACGTTGATGGGTTACGCGACCTACAGCGAGGGATTTCGTGCCGGCGGCGCCAATCAGGCGGTGGTCAACGAACCCACCGTGCCCGCCGGATATGGTCCGGATACCGTCAAAAACTACGAAGCCGGCTTCAAATCGGAATGGTTTGGCAAGCGGCTGCTCATCAATGCGGACTACTACAGGATGGACTGGGACAACATCCAGGTTCAAGGCGAGACCCCGGACGGCTTGTATCGCTTTACGACGAATGCCGGATTCGCCAAGGTCAACGGCGTCGAGGTCGAAGCCCATGTGCGCGCCATGCAGGGACTTGATTTCGGAGCAACGTATGGCTGGACGTTCGCGCGACTGACCGCGGATTATCCCGTCGATCCGGGTGTCACCGAAAGCGGTTACGCGGGCGACCGTCTGGCGTATGTTCCTCGCCAACAGTTCAACCTGTCCGGCGACTATACGTACCCGCTCTGGAGCGATTACTCGCTGCGTCTCTATACGGACTATCAATATGTCGGCCCGACGCAAAATCTGCCCAGCCCCTATCTCGCGGACGCGACGACCGGCGCGCCGTCGACTACGCTCGACCCTGGTTTCGTCGCGATTGGGGGTTACTCGACGGTCAACGCACGGATCTCACTGCGATCCGACCGGTGGACCGTCGGAATCTACGGCAACAATCTGGGTAACAAGCTCGCGGTCACCAACGTGAATTGGGACCCGCCGTTCACGCCGGGCAAGTACACCTATACCAACACCCCGCGTGTGATCGGGTTGTCGATCAGCGCGAAATTCTGAGCGTGCCCGGAAGCGGTTCGCTCTGCGGGCCGGCTCCGATTGGCGCGAGGAAACACCTGTGATGCTAGACGAGCAATTCTCCCAGTCGTACGCGGAAGCGCGCGCGCGCTTCCGCGACAACGCGGCCAGAGCCGGGGCGCGCCTGACTTCTGCAGTGCTACCCTTTGCGAAGGGACGTGACGGCGAGGTGCTTGCCACCGACATCGCCTGGTTGGGTCCGGAAACACCCCGTGGCATGGTCATCGTGACCTCGGGCACACATGGTGTCGAGGGCTACGCCGGCTCGGGGTTCCAGTGCTCGCTTCTGGCCGAGGGCGGGTCGACGTGGCGTCGAGATGGCGTGGGTTTGGCTCTCGTGCATGCCATCAATCCGTTCGGCTTTTCTCATATCTGCCGAGTCAATGAGCACAACATCGATCTCAACAGGAATTTCGTGGATTTTTCAAAGCCGCTGCCGGCGGCTTCCGCTGTCTATGCGCGCTTGCACGATGCGGTCGTGCCTACGGCATGGGCGGAGGAGCCCAAGCGGCAGGCGGACAAGATGATCGATGACGCATGGGCCGAGCTGGGCGAACGGGACTTTCAAGACGGCGTTTGCCGTGGCCAATATAGGTACGCAGACGGCCTGTTTTATGGGGGTCAGGCCTTCTCTTGGTCGAACGCGACTTGGCGAGCCTGTTTGGCCAGCCTGCCACGCTCGGCCAAGCATGTCGTTCACATCGATTTGCATACGGGATTGGGCTCGTTCGGCTACGGAGAGATCCTCTTCCCGCTGGCACCGGATATTCCGTCGAGGAGGTGGGCTTCCGAGTGGTACGAGAACTTGGGACTGCGAACCGCAGGGAGCAGCGAATCGTCGGCCACCGCGATTGCCGGCGCAATGAATCAAGCCGTTCTCGATTCCTCCTTGGGCAGGGAGTCCCTGTCGATCACGGTCGAGTTCGGTACGGTCGAATTTCGCCGCATGTTCGAGGCCCTCCGGGCCGACAATTGGCTCCGACTTCGCGCGCCGGCCGGCTTTCCAGCCGAAGCGGAGATTCGGAAAGAACTCCTGGATTGCTTCTATCCCTCCGACTCTGAATGGAGGCGCTCGGTGGTGGAGCGCTGCCGTCAAGTGCTCGCCCGGACAGTCGACGCCATGGGGGAGCGAGTGAGTTGATCGCGACAGACGAAGTGGTCTGTGCGCCGTCCCCCGTGCGGGTGGTCGTGGCCGCGACCATTGGCAACATGCTCGAGTGGTACGATTTTGTCATCTATGCCGCGTTCGCAATCCCGATTTCGAAGTGCTTTTTTCCGACGGGAGATGACGGCGTCTCGCTGTTGCTCAGCTTCATCACCTTTGGGCTGGGGTTCGTCGCGCGGCCCTTCGGCGCGATTGTCTTGGGAGGTTATGCGGACCGCCGCGGCCGTAGCAAGGCCCTCGGAGTAACGATTCTCTTGATGGCGCTCGGTACCAGCATAATCGCACTCTGTCCCAGCTATCAGCGGGTCGGGTTGATCGCACCGATTGTCGTGCTGGTCGCGCGCCTGATCCAGGGATTCTCGGCCGGCGGCGCGATCGGCGGGACTATTTCGATGTTGGTGGAAAGTGCACCGCCTGGCCGCCGTGGACTCTACGCCTCATTCCAGCAACTCTCTCAGGGCGCGCAGATCATGTTGGCCGGACTGGTCCCGCTCACGTTGACCTGGGTGTTGCCTGCTGAGGCGATCACAGCGTGGGGCTGGCGTCTGGCATTCGCGGTTGGTCTCCTGATCGTACCCGTCGGGTTCTATATCCGGCGGGCGATCGATGAGGCGCCGATATTCAACGCAAAGGTGGTCGATCGACCGGCGGTCCCGTCGATCGGGATCGTCTTGCGACACCATTGGCGGGCGGTTCTGACCGGCATGTTCATTGTCATGCTCTGGACCATTTCGCAGTATGTGATTTATTCCTTCCCGGTGTTCGCGCAGAACCAGTTGCACGTACCACTACCACAATCTTATGTGGGTTCCGTCGTCGTGGGCGCCGTGTGGCTGTTGTGCCCGTTGGTGGGGATTCTCGCCGATCGGTTCCAGCGCAAGCGCGTCATGATGGTGGGTGGGCTCGGCATGCTATGCGTTGCCTACCCGGCATACGCGTTTCTGATCGAAGCGCCCGGCGTCGGTCGGCTGACGGCTACGCAGATCGCGTTGATGATCTTTTTCTTGATCTACTCGACACCCGCCTCGGCGGTGTTGGCCGAGCTGTTTCCCACCTCGGTGCGGGCAACTGGAATTTCTCTGACCTACAGCCTCGGCGTGACGATATTCGGTGGGTTCACACCGGCGATTGTCACCGCCTTGGTCGGCTGGACGGGTAGACCCATCTCCGTGGCGTTTTATTTGATGGGCGCGGCGTGCATCAGCTCCATCGCTGTGTTTACGATGAGAGACCGCACCAGGGAAGCGCTTTTGTGACGCGTGCGCGCTCAGCACCCTAGCAACCCGCCTCAACTCTTTTTGCCAACGCGGCGTTTGAGAAGCTGCCGTCGTGCGTGATCTCATCGCCGATCCAAAGCGGCCGCGGTGGGTCTTCGGTTTCGGATAGCAGCTCTACCTCCGCAAGGATGAGACCCTCCAAGGGCCCGCTGTACTCGTCGATTTCCCAGAGGTAACCGGCATGATCCACATCGTGGCGAATTTTCTCTAGAATTCGTCGCCCGCAGAGCTTGAGGAGCGATTGGGCGTCGGCCAGAGGGATGGCATATTCGAACTCTTGTCGGGCGAGCCCCCCGTCGCGGCTTTTGATGGTCACATACCCTTCAGTATCACGGACTCGCACGCGAATCACGGACTCCTCCGTGATCGCGAGATATCCTTGGGTGATGCGCGTAGAACGAGCAATACTCGCGCGCCACGCGTCGCTCGTGACCCGGAACCTACGTTCGATTTCAATCTCCATGATCGCAAAACTCCTGTGGCAGTGAGAAGCGGCCACCGTACCATCAGGACTCGCCGCCTTCGACTGCGTCGCCCCACAGATGGACGTCGTGAGGGTCTCGACGCGGTATGGCTGCTGTTACCATCGATGAATGAAATCGGACCAACAGCAGAACCCCGTTCCCGGGCGAGAAATCGGCAATCACGGGCTCATTGGTAATCTTTACACTGCGGCGCTCGTTGCGCTCGATGGCACGATAGATTTTCTGTGCTGGCCGAATCTTGACAGCCCCACCGTGTTTGCCGGATTGCTGGACCCTGAGAAGGGCGGCGCATTCGAGATCGAACCGCAGATCGACGCGGTGCGCGCCGTGCAGTTATACCTTCCGGGAACCAATGTTCTGATGACCCGCTGGCTGGGGGAAGCTGGGAGCATCGAGTGTGTGGACTTGATGCCGCATCCGGACGCCGACGGCGCGTTGCAGCGGTGTCTCATCCGCCGTTTGCGCGCTACGCGAGGCGACGTCGAGGTGATCGTGCGGGTCAATCCACGTTTCGACTACGCGCGTGAGACACCGAAGGCGAAGCCTTGCGCGGGCGGCGTGACTTTCGAAGGAAAGTCGTTGAGCTTGCGGCTCAGTACCCCGATCGAGTTGCGCGTGGGGAAAGGAGCGGCCACCGGCCGGTTTACCCTCAAACAGGGAGAGGAGACTTGGTTCGTGCTGGCCGACGCCGCACAAGAAGCCATCAAGGCCGAGGATATCGGCCTTAGTCTAGATCGCACGGTGACGGCATGGCGGCAGTGGTCCGCGCACTGTGATTACGAGGGCCGTTGGCGCGAACAGGTCATCCGCTCCGCCCTTGCCCTGAAGCTCCTGACCTCGCACGAGCATGGGTCGATAGCGGCGGCCGCGACCTTCGGTCTGCCGGAAGCGACGGGAGCGGGTCGCAACTGGGATTACCGGGCGACGTGGATCCGCGACGGTTCGTTCACGATCTACGCTTTCATGAGGCTGGGTCAAGTGGGCGAGGCCGAACGTTTTCGTCACTGGGTCGCCGAAATCATCAGGGAAAAAGCCACCGCCGATCGCCTGCACATCATGTATGCCATCGACGGCTCCGAAGCGGCTGATGAGATATCTCTCGATCATCTGGCCGGCTACGGCGGCTCGAAGCCGGTTCGCATAGGCAATGCCGCTCACAGCCAGCAGCAAATGGATATTTTTGGCGAGTTGATCGACGCTTTCTATCTTGCCAACAAGTACGGCCGTGGCATACACCGCGCGGGCTGGCACGCGCTGCAGAAGAATATCGATTACGTCATGCAGAACTGGCGCCGACCGGACTGCGGCATCTGGGAGATCCGAGATGCCCCCCGGGAATTTCTGCATTCGCGTTTGATGTGCTGGGTCGCCCTCGACCGTGCCGTGCGTTTGGCGTTGAAGCGATCCCTACCGGCCCCCATTGCAGACTGGGCCCGAGAGCGTGATTTGATATCGGAGGACATCTGGGAGAATTTTCGACATCCCACCAAGGGGCACTTTGTGCAAAGCAAGGGGAGCGAGGATGTCGATGCATCGCTTCTGATGATGCCGCTCATGCGCTTTGTCTCTGCGACGGACCCTGTATGGCTCGCCACGATGGATGCCATTCACGAAGAATTATCCGACGACGGAATGATTTTTCGCTATAAGAATAGCGACGGCCTCAAAGGCGGCGAAGGGGCGTTCTTGCCGTGCTCCTTCTGGTACGTCGAGTGCCTCGCGCGCGCGAATCGGGTGGTGGAGGCAGAGCTTTGCATGGAAAAGGCCCTGCGCTACGCCAATCATGTCGGTCTATATTCCGAAGAGTTGGACCGACGCGGGTTCCAATTGGGGAATTTTCCCCAAGCGTTGACGCACCTGTCATTCATCAGCGCGGCGTATTTCCTCAACCGTAGCCTCTCGCGCAGCGGTCCGGGAACCTGGCAACCGTAAAAAATTCCTGTTCCCCCCTAGCGCCTGACTGGCCTATAACGCGAGGCCCCGTTTCAGATCTTCGTGCTCGAATGCGCTAGCCATCCGGGTGATCTCAGCGGAGCGGGCGCCGGCTGACTTGGCGGCGTCACGCCATCTCGCGGTCACAGTCGCGACTTCTTTGATGATCGCGCGGGCCTGGGTCAGCGTGAGGGCAAAGAATTCCGCGGCCGCCTCGAGCAAGTCGACGGAACAGGTCCCCTCATCAAGGTCGATATTCGTCGTCAGCACACGCGCCTTGAGGTCGGTGGGTACAGGGTTGAGGTCATAGACTGGCGAAAGCGACCATCCTGCCTTGCCGAGCCAAAGAAAGCCGTGATTGCGTAGGTGGTCATCGACATTGGAGATCAGCACGTTGAACACTACGCGCCGGTAGAGGGCATGCGCGTCCGTTTTCCCTTGCGCGCCATGTTGCGCAAGGGCGTCGACAATCTCCGGGTAGCTGCCGCGCTCGCCGTCCTTCGCGCCGAGCATCGCCATTGCAGACAAGAAGGGGAGGCGGGTAGCGCCTGCGCGATCGAAGCGCCGCGACAGCATCACCGCCTTGCCAGCAACCTCGATCAGCTCATGGTGCGGGGTGGCGATGCCGGCTTGGCCGGCCAGGCGAAGCGCAATTTCCTCCCACGTCTCGATGCTGTAGTCGTCGGTCTCGTTCGGGAACTTGGCGATGGAGAGATGTCCGTGTTGGTCGATGACCGATGCCTTCGGTCGCGCGCCGCCGAGGGAGGAGCCGGGGGAAAAAATGAGCTGAAGATCCTCATCCGTTTCCTCGTCCCGGAGAATCCGCTCGGTGATTTGCAGTAGCCGCCCGAGTTCCATCAGGGCAGGAACGCTGGCGCGTGTCGGCGCTTGGAACGGCTCTTCACCTGCCCAGCGGAATCGGAGTGCGCCCAAACGGGTCTCGTCGCCGACGCCGAGTAGATAATCGCTTTCTACGAGGGTGCGAATAGCGCGGCCTTGGCGTTCGGCAAGACGGCGCTCGGCTCGCTGCATCAGACGGCGACCCCAGGTGTCGGGGGCGGAATCTCCGATGGAGCCAAAAGTCGCCCGCCCGGGAGTGGGGCCGAAGGGACCGCGGGTTAGGGTAAGGGCAGGCTCCAGCGAGAAGCCGTCTGGGTCTGCGAGCCAAGCGTCGTCGTATTCGAAAAGTATCGTTTCCGTACCGCGTACGCGATTACACCTAGCCAGTCCGATGGGGCGCATGCGACGGTCCAAGTCGATATGTACCTCAAAGTCAGCCATCGCGAGACGATCCCGCTACCCGCTTGAGGTGCGCGTGTTTGGGCAGTTGTGCGCTTGTCAAAGCTTGTCCAACAGAGTCGTTACTGATGTCGGCGATCTGGCTTAAGCCCCCGAGCAGGCCGAGTGCCTGAAGAACGCCGGCATAAATGCCGATGCTGACACTCGTGTCCCCAGCCTCGACCTTTTGCAGGGTCGAGCGGGAAGTGAAAGCGCGTTCCGCCACGACAGCCATTGGAAGCCGCCGCCGCCGGCGGGCATCGAGGATGTCGGCACCGAGCTTGCGGAGAGCGCGCCGAACGGCGGCGGGCGGATTATGAGGTGTGGGCATTTGTAAGCTTCAAGCGACAAATAAGGCTAATATGTAGCACGAAGCTTACAAATATTCCAGCCTTCGGTACAAGACGGTCAACGTTTCCGCACGGGATGCAAATATGCGACCTGCAACTCGCTGCAGTTAACTGATTGATTTTAATGCATTATTTGAATGCGCGCAGGTTTGAGGGATCGCAAGCTAGGCGGACATTCGCTGGCGGGCCGTCGGGGGCTAACCCCAAGTCCGGCCAACCACATTTTTTGGCAATTTCGAACTCAGCAACTTGGTCGGACTCGAGTGAATGTCGATGAGCGTGCGATAAAAGGCATTGATGACACGCTGCATGCGATGAGCCAAATCGCCATTGGCGTGGGATTGATGCTGGGCCAGCGACGTGCCCCTTTCTGGCAATCGCGAAATCGCTCGAAGTCGACCCTATCTGCGCTTTCGCGAGCAGAGCACCGCCAACCCGCCCAGCAAAAGTGTCATGGCCGACGCGGCCGACGAAGCGTCCATTTCGGGCGCCGGCATTGGGCTGGCCCCGGATATGTTGACGCCCTTGATGGTTTCGGTTGCGCCGCTAATCTCGTCGGTGATGTAGGAGGTATAAATTTCAGTAACGGTGAGCGCACTGCCCGCAGCGCCCGTGACGTAATTCCAACCCCAAATAACTCCCTTGAGGTCGCCCGAGGGATAGGCCGCCGGCACCCCCGCGTCGAAGGACGTCACCTTTGGCGTCGCACCCGTATAGTTGACTGTGAAGGTTGCTGATGCCGCCTCCTGGTCGATAAAAATGTCGTTGTTGCCTTCAGCGGCGAAATGTTCGCTATACGTGCCAATACCATTCACCACTGTCCCGGACAGGGTCGAGGTGTCCAAGGTAAATGCATCAGGGATGGGGAATACGGGGGCGAGTTCGCCGTCTGCGAAGACCCCCGAGGCGGTGAAGGTGGGTGCACCGCCTCCGCTCAAATCGTATGTCACATCGGCCGCATGGACTGCCGAGACGGCCATGCAAACGAGCGCGGAGACTGAAAATATCCGTTTCATTTGATTCCTCACTGGAGTGACTTCGTTGCTCGATGCTACGACAGAGGTAAATCACCGGCAAGTGTATTTGGAGCGCGCGACGTGCATACGGCGTATGTTGCAGGCATTCACGAAGGTGACGACGGTTCTGGGAAAGGAGAAAGCATGGCGGTTCGAGTCGTTGGTGGTTTCGGTGGTCCTCTCATGGCGTTGCTGGTCGGCGTGACCTGCTCGCTCGCGGCAGCCGCAGTTCAGCCGGCTCCAGACGAAATCAGTGCCGCTGAGGTCACGGCAGCAAACTGGTACTGGGGACCGGCCAATCGCTGGTCTTGGCACAACACTCGGCGCATTTTTCCGACCGCTCAAGTGGGTCGCGGCAGTGGGCCCGTGGTTGCCCTCGATCATGCTGACCGAGACCTGACCCAGATCACCTTCTACGATTTGGCGACGCGCGAATCCATGACGGTCGCTGAAATGCTGGATGCGACTTTCACGGATGGTTTCCTTGTGTTGCAGCATGGGCGGATTCTCTCCGAGGTCTATCGGAACGGCCTGACACCCGATCAGCCTCACCTGTTCATGTCGGTGTCCAAGTCGGTGATGGGCACCCTCGCCGGCATCCTCGTCGGGCGAGGGGAATTGGATGTGGGAAAGAAGGTCACCGATTACGTTCCCGAGATGCAGTACACCGTCTACGCGGGTGCGACCATACGCAATCTTCTCGACATGAGCGTGGAGGATCCCAAGGAACGGGAGGCATTGAAATCGACCCGCGGCACCGAAAAGGAGTACGAAGCAGTCGACGAGGCGGGTGGCTGGCTCCCGGCCACCGCGAAGTCGGCCCCTGGCCTGCGCGCTTACCTCACGGGACTGCATAGGCCGCGCGGGGAGAACGGAAAGAAATTCCTGTATCTGGACCAGTCGGCGATTCTCATCGGCTGGGTCATGGAACGAGCCACCGGCAAAGACCTAGCTCAGCTTCTGACTGAGGATCTCTGGGCAAAGCTGGGCGCGGAACAGGATGCCTACATGCTGCTCGACCATTATCAACAGGCTTACTCCTCGGCCGGCTTCAACGCGACACTACGAGATGTGGGGCGCTTCGGCCAGATGATGGCGCAGGGCGGACGGTACAACGGTCAGCAAATCGTTCCCGAGAGTTGGGTGAACGACATTCGCACCAACGGCGTCGCGGGCGGTCATGGCACACAGGACGTCGGACTTGCCGCGCCGGCGCCATGGCCTGGCCATGATCAAGGGACCTACCGGAGTTTCTGGTGGCTCTCGGAGGCGTCCTGCGGGCGGTTCGCGGGCGTGGGCCTCGGAGGCCAGCTGCTGATCGTGGATCCGGCCGCCGACATGGTGGTGGTCAAATTCGATTCCGTGCCTGCTGCGCGATTCGACGACAATACCTTTCAAACCGAGTATCGGGCGATCGACGCGATCATCCAGACCGTCTCCGGACACGGGTGCTCTGTGCGTTGAGTGCGCGCGGTTGGCTATGATCGTCCGCGAGCACGTTCACCTTGAGCATGGAGTTGGGCTCGCGGCGCTGTTGCGCGGCGTTGACGTGGGAATAACCGAACGGCCCGTCGCCATCCCCGTTGGCGTCCATGAAGGTCGCCACCGATAGGCAGTACACGACCGCGTTCTTGTCCAGAGATCATTGATCATGGGCGGTCCGAGGTCTCCGGCCCCAGTTCAATGACCACCCCTTCATTCGGTCGCAGAGACAGAATGCCGTCCGTGATGTCCGGCTCCCCCTCCAAATAGGTGGATAGCAAGGCGGAATGCGCCCGGCCCATCGATTGAAGTCCAAATTCCGCCGACTCGACACCGAGATTGGTAACGACGAGTAGTCGTTCGTCGTGGGTGTGGCGCACATACGCTAGAACTGCACCCCTCGCGGCAACGGCCTGATACCCGCCGATCGAGAGCGCCGCATGCTGTCTTCGCAATTCGAGCAATCGTCGATAGAGAGACAAGATAGATCCCGGATCACGGTCTTCTACCGCGACGTTGATTTGCGCGGCATCCGCCGCGATGGGCAACCAGGGCTCATGACCACCGAAGCCGGCATGGAGCGAGGTATCCCATTGCATGGGCGTGCGGCTGGGGTCTCTTCCCAAGCCTTTGCCAGGCACGTTTTTTTCCAAAGGGTCTTGGATACGGTCGGGAGGGATGGGCACATTGTGCATGCCGATCTCGTCGCCGTAGTACATGGTCGGCGTGCCGCGCAGGGTCAGCAATATTAGGCCCGCTACACGGGCCTGGGCCGCGCCCACCTTCGAGGCGATCCGGGGATTGTCGTGATTACCCAATACCCAGTTCGGCCAGCCGCCGACGGGCAGTGCGGACTCATATCGATCGATCAGGTCCGCGATGCTGCGCGCGTCCCAAGGGGATTGCAGGAGCTGAAAGTTGAAGGGCAACTGTACCCCCTTCAAGTTCTTTCCGTAGTAGGCGACTAATCGGTTGAGCGGCAGGTATATTTCCCCGATCAGGACGCGATCGTCGAACTCATCGACCACAGCGCGCAAGCCCGCGACCACGTCCTGATTCTCGGGGCGGTCTGTGGTGTACACGGGAAGCTGGGACTGAAAGAGCGGCATGCCCGGCGTGTAGTCCGGATTCGGCGGATTATCGCGCCACCGATCGTCCTTGATGAGGAGCCACAGCACGTCGATGCGAAAGCCGGCGACGCCTCTGCGCAGCCAAAATCGCAGGACCTCGTGCATAGCCGCCACCACCTCGGGGTTGCGCCAGTTGAGATCGGGCTGCTCCTTCAGGAACGAATGGTAGTAATACTGCTGCGTAGCCGCGTCCCATTCCCAAGCGGTCCCGCCGAAGTTGCTCAGCCAGTTGTTGGGCGGTCCGCCGTCGGGGGCCGGGTCATGCCACAGGTACCAGTCGCGTTTGGGATCGCTGCGGCTCGAGCGCGAGGCGGTAAACCAGGGATGCTGGTTCGAGGTGTGGTTGGGCACGAAGTCGAGAATGATCTTCATTCCGCGCTGTGTGGTCTGCTGGAGCAGGGCGTCGAAATCGCCGAGGGTGCCGAACATCGGGGCGACGCCCGCGTAATCGGTCACGTCATAACCGAAGTCCGCCATGGGCGACGGATAAATCGGCGACAGCCACAGCGCGTCGACACCCAGGCCGGCGCAGTATTCCAGCTTCTCGGTAATGCCCCGCAGATCGCCTATGCCGTCGGCGTTCGCGTCGCGGAAAGAGCGCGGGTAGATCTGATAAATGACGCCGCGTTGCCACCAGTGGATTACAGCAGCGACAGTATTCATCGCATCGTTCGAATCTTGATTCAAAAGCGGCACCCTATTGTCTGGCTGCCCACTCTTTCAGCTTTGTTTGAGCCAGACAATAGGACTTGCGGCAGAGTTGCGTAAGTCTGTGGGCGTCAGTTCACGCGATGACCAGCCTCTCCAAATCCGCGATCAATCCGGGGCCCGTCGGTTCCCAGCCCAACTTTTTGCGTGTCTGTTCGCTCGAGGCCGGCATGTCATGCCCGGCAAACATGGCGAGCCAGCCGAAGAAGGCTTGGGTGTCGGATTGCGAAATGGATTTGACGGGCAAGTTCAGGCGGCGGCCGATGGCTTCCGCGATGTCGCGCATGCTTACGCCTTCTTCCGCAACCGCGTGATACTTGGCGTCCGGCTCGGCTCTTTCGATTGCGAGTCGATAGAGGCGAGCGACGTCAAGCACGTATGCCGCCGGCCAACGATTGAGGCCGTCCCCGACGTACGCGCACGCTCCCTTTTCTCGATACAAGGCGATCGCCGGGGTGATGAGGCCCTGAGTGATGGGGTCGTGAACCTGCGGGAGGCGCACCACCGACACATTGACGCCGGTCTTTGCGACCAGCGCCGCCGCCTCTTCGGTGGCCGCGCGGGGATGCACCTTGGAACTCACGGTCGCATTGTCTTCTTTCGCCGGCTGCCCCGGCACGGTGTTGGCTATCGGCGTGCCGGAGGTCACGACGAGTGGCCGATCAGAGCCGGCTAGCACTGAGCCGAGCGCCTGAATCACGCGCCGATCGTCCTCGCAGTTTTGAACGAATCGCGAGAAGTCGTGATTGAAGGCAAGATGGATCACGCCGTCCGATCGGGCAGCTCCGTCCTTCAGGCTGTCGGGATCAGCGATCGACCCGCGATACACCTCGGCGCCCGTGGCGGCGAGGGCAGGGGCCCTGTCGTCCGATCGGCAGAGGCCGATCACTTGATGGCCGGCCGCGATCAAGTCTTTGACGACTTTCGAGCCGATGTTTCCAGTAGCACCAGTGACAAATACGCGCATGATGAAAAGTCTCCGCTAGATAAAAAATTGGAACGAAGCCGATGGCGTCTACGCCGCGAAATAAGCGGGATGATCGACGTCGGCAATGAGCCCAGGCTGCTCCGGTCGCCAGCCCAGCGTAGAGCGAGTCACCTCGCTGGACGCGGGACAGTCGATTCCTGCAAATCGGACAAACCAGCCGAAGTGGGCCTCGGCCTCTTCCGGTGATTGCGAAACGACCGGAACCTTCAGTCGGCGGCCGATCACCTCAGCGATCTCCCTGAAGGACACCCCTTCTTCGGCGACCGCGTGGAAGGGGCCGCGCTCTGCGCCGTGTTCGAAGGCGAGTCGGAAGGCACGAGCGGCGTCGGCCCGGTGTACTGCCGGCCAGCGATTCGAGCCGTCGCCTACGTACGGCGAGACACCTTTCTCTCGCGCGCAGGCGATGATCTGCGGCACGAAGCCGTGATCGCCGTGACCGTGAACCGATGGCGGGAGCCGAACGGCGGCAACGCGCACGCCACGCGCCGCGAGGGCGGCAATGGCCGCTTCGGGATTGCGAGGAAAAGCGGACGGCGGACGCGGCGGGGTCCGTTCGGTTGCCATGGCGCCGGGCGCCAAAAGTGCAATTCCCGAGGTCACAACGAAGGGGCGGGCGGAACCTTCGAGCGTGGCACCGATGGTCTCGATGGCGCGCTGTTCATCCGCGCCGTTCTCCGCGAGTTTTGAGAAGTCATGATTGAATGCCAGGTGGATCACACCGTCTGATTGAGCCGCGCCCGCCTCGAGGCTCTCGAGGTCCTGAAGGGACCCACGGTGCACTTCAGCACCTGCCGCTTTGAGGGCATCGCTTCCCGTGTCGGAACGCGCGAGGCCGAGCACTCGATGCCCGGCGGCGAGGAGATCCTGTACGACGGCGGAGCCGACCCAGCCTGTTGCTCCAGTGACGAATATGCGCATTAGAAAGCCTCCAAGTTGTCTCGAAAGCCAGTCTGCGTCTAGACTATATGCTGGTAAAGTAGTGACATTATCCTATTATAGTAGGTACCCGGATGAATTCGCAGCCGAACACCGCCCCCGAAAACATGCTCGGCAGATACCTCCGCGAGCGCCGCATGAAGCTCGACCCGGCGGCTTTCGGGCTGCCGGTCAAGCGTCGCCGTACGCCCGGACTGCGCCGCGAGGAGGTAGCGCAGCGAGCCTACATCAGTCCCACCTGGTACACCTGGCTGGAACAGGGTCGCGGCGGCGCTCCCTCGAGCGATGTCCTCGATCGCATTGCCGGCGCGTTGATGCTCACGGATGTCGAGCGAGAGCATTTGTTTTTGCTGGGTCTTGGCCGGCCGCCGGAAGTCCGTTACCAGAAGAGCGAAGGCGTCACGCCGCGCCTCCAACGTATATTGGATGCATTGGATCCCTGTCCTGCCATCATCAGAACCGCGATCTGGGATGTCGTCGCGTGGAATCGGGCTGCGACCGCCATGCTAATGGACTATGGCGCGCTGCCTCCCGATAAACGCAATATCCTGCGCTTCATGTTCCTCGACAAGCGCGCTCGCGGCGCCCAATACGACTGGGAGAATGTCGCACGATTCGTGTTGGGCTCCTTTCGCGCGGACGCCGCCCGTGCCGGAGCGGCGGCAGAAGTCGAGCCGCTAATCGAAGAACTATGTCGGCTGAGTCCTGAGTTCGCGACCATGTGGCGCGACAACAATGTTGCGGGTACCCATGGCGATGCGGTCAAACACATACGCCACCCAGTTCTAGGTCGTCTCGCGTTTGAGTATTCCGCGTTCGCGGTCGACGGCCGTACCGACCTGACCATGGTGATCTACAACCCGGTGAGCGCGGAAGATGCCGCGCGCATCAAGTCACTGCTTTCACAGCCGGCCTGAATGGCGATTGCCTCAAGTCGCGCTCGGCTGGAAAAAAAACGGTGTGATCGTCTCCAATGCGACCTTCAAAGTACGCCATATCTATGAAATAAATCGAGTTGTGGCGGAATATATGACTGGTATAATGCGCCATATCTCGTTTTTATTAAGACTTGTGGCGGATTATAATGGGCGATATCGACTTTCTGGCCGGCCGAAAAGCAGAGAGGGCGGAGCTCACGGATGCGCTTTCCTCGGGGAGGCCCGAGCTGATCGCAGTTCTCGGTCGCCGCCGCGTTGGTAAGACTTACCTCATCAGAACCGTTTATTCGGCAGAGCTATGTTTCGAGTTAACCGGCATGCGCGACGTGCCGCTCGGAATACAGCTGAAAAACTTCACGAAGGCATTGTCAAAGCGCGTTTCCTATCCCTTGTCCGCTCCCTCATCGTGGATCGATGCCTTCGCAATGCTGGAGCGTTACCTGGGTGAGCAATTGACGGATGGTACGCGCAAAGTGGTTTTCCTCGATGAGCTGCCTTGGATTGCTTCACCGCGCTCTGGCTTTCTCTCTGCTCTCGATCATTTCTGGAACTCTTTTGCATCGAGGCAGAAAAATTTGATCGTGGTCATCTGTGGATCTGCGGCATCCTGGATGATCCTCAACGTTCTGCATCACAAGGGCGGCTTGCACAATCGCGTCACCCGGACAATGCCGTTGAATCCGTTTAACTTGCACGAGACGGAGTCGTTTCTGCAAGGCCGAGGTATTCATCTGGAAAAGGATCAGATCCTCGAGCTTTTCATGGCGGTGGGTGGCATTCCCTACTACCTGGATTACGTGCGCAAGGGGAGGTCCGCCGCCCAAAACATCGACGCGATGTTCTTTCTAAAAGGTGCCCCCCTGAAGGATGAATTCGGTCAACTGTTTGCTGCATTGTTCGCTCATCATGATAAGCATGTCGACGTCATTCGGGCTCTCGCCCGCAGGCGTTCGGGGATGACCCGTAAGCAATTGAGCGCCAAGGCGGGTGTGTCCACGGGCGGCTATTTGACGATCGTCTTGTCGGAGTTGGAAAATACCGGCTTTATTCTTCGCAGCGTTCCCTTTGGCAAAACACTGCGGGATTCGGTCTATCGACTCGTGGACGCCTTCACGTTGTTTTATCTACGCTGGGTTTCCGGCGAAATCGCATCCACGACACGCGACTCTTGGTGGTTGCGGCAACGTGCCAGTCCTGCCGGCTTTGCTTGGAGCGGCTACGCTTTCGAGAACGTCTGTCTAACGCATGTTGCGCAGATCAAGCAAGCGCTCGGAATCTCAGGCATCTCGACCGACCAAAGTTCATGGCAATACCAGGCAACCGATCATGAACAGGGCGGCGCTCAAATCGACCTTCTGATTGATAGGCCCGACGGAGTCGTCAATGCGTGCGAAATGAAGTACACCGATTCCCCCTTCGTGATCGACAAACGCTATGCCGATAAACTTCGCGCGCGCTCGGATACCTTTAGGCGGGTCACGGGAACCCGAAAGTCAGTCCTGCTCACGTTTATCACGAAGCAAGGAGTGGCGGCGGGTCCGTACACCTCGGAATTGGTGGCGAATCAAGTTCGCAGCGAAGATCTATTCACGCGATAAGTTGGCCACTGATAAGTGCCCGGCGCTCGTGCTGCGTCACATTGCTTAGCCTATCGCGCTAGGCTAGGATTGCGCCGCAACGAATCCGAAACAAATGACGGTTGGACGCTCGACTTGCGACAAACCGCGACAGGGATGTGATATGTCAGATCGTTCTTCGATGTGGGCGCGACGGTTGGCGCTATTGCCTTTGGTCTGCGCGATGGTTTTAGCGGTCGGCTCCGCCCGCTCGGCCGGCAATGAGCATGCGGCTGCCGCCTCTGACCTGGTGAAACTTCCGGGGCACGTGCCAACCATGGCACGTGCGCAATTCGATGGAGGCGAAGCGTCCGCGTCGCTGAAGCTGACAGGCCTCGACATCACCCTGGCCAAAACCCCTGAGCAAGACGCCGACTTGAAGGCATTCCTCTCGGCGGTCAATGACCCCCACTCTTCTGTATATCACCATTGGCTCACGCCGACGCAGTACGGCCAGCGCTTCGGCGCCAGCGATACGACGATCAAGCTGGTCACCGACTGGCTCGACAGTAACGGACTCAAGGCCGGCCAAATACCCGAGGGCCGGGGCCACATCCCGTTCTTCGGCAGCAAGGATAAAATCGAAAGCGCTTTTCAGACCCCAATTCATCGATTTCGCATCGAGGGGACTTTGCATTATTCCAACGTGTCTGCGCCCAGCGTGCCGAAGGCGCTCGCACCGATCATCAAGGCAATCGGGGGCTTGAACGATTTTCACCCGAAGTCGGGGCTGCACAAAGCGGCGCCCGAGATCACCTTCCCCACCGGCTCCGTGCTGGGCCCGAACTATCTGGGCCCCGGTGACTTCGCCGTTATTTACAACCTGCGGCCGCTCTATCAGCAAAATTTGTATGGTCAGGGTGTTACCGTCGCGATCGCGGCGCAGAGCGACATCAATTCGGCAACTTTGCAAACGTACTGGACTGCGTTTGGGGTCTCGGCAAAGCAGCTTGGGCTCAATGCGGCGAACTTCTCATCGACAGCCGTTCCCGCCGCGCAAGGCGGAAGCGATCCTGGCGAGACCAATAACGGCGATGAGAGCGAGGCGTACCTGGATACGGAATTGGTGGGAGGGATCGCGCCCGGCGTTACCATCGCGCTCGTGAGGGATAAGAATGCCCTCGTTGCCGCCCAGTATGTGATCGACAACAACTTGGCGGCGGTACTCAATATCTCCTTTGGCACGTGTGAGCAAGCCGTGGCCGCCGATAATTCTAAGATCTCATCGCTGTATCAGCAGGCGGTCGCGCAAGGCATCACCATACTCGTTTCAACGGGCGATGGCGGCGTCGCCGCCTGCGACGACACGACCGGGGTCGGCGTCAAGGGATATGGCGTGAATTCGCTGGCATCGACGCCCTATAACATTGCCGTCGGGGGAACGGAGTTCGACTTGAATCAACTGTCGGCACAAAACTGGTCGGGTGCGGCATTGCCCACCTTGACCACCGCGCTCTCGTATATTCCTGAGACCGTGTGGAACGAGTCCTGTGCGAGTCCTACGCTCGCCACCTACTTTGCCGCTTACCTTACTACCCCGGAGCCCCTGACACTTTGCAACGCACCTACCTTGGGAAGTGAGGCGAATCCTTTTCTCCACACTTTCGGCGGCGGCGGCGGACTCAGCAGCTGCGTGACCCAAGACAGTACGACCAACGATTGCTTGGTTGGTTACCCCCAGCCTGCGTGGCAAGCCGGTGTGCCCGGCGTGAATGGCCTCGGTGCGCGCGGCTTACCGGATATCGCGCTGGCGGCGACTCACTGGGTGACGTGTGATCAGGGCAACACGACGTGTGATCCCACAACCGTCGGCGACTTCAATGTTGAGTACGGGACATCCGCCGCAGCGCCCGCTGCCGCGGCGATCGTCGCGCTGCTGGATCAATCTCAAATCACGGGAACGAACAGTGATGGCCGTCAGGGCCTGCTTGCCGATCGCCTGTACTCGATTGCGGCTGCTCAATGGTCCGTGGCAAGCACACTCAGTGGTTGCAATGCGAGCCTTGGAACCGGCATCGGCGGCGGCTGCGTTTTCCAAGACATCACGACGGGCAACAACGATCAGCCGTGCCTGCTCAGTACCTACGCGAGCAGCGGGAGCCTCCCCGCGAGCACCTGTGAGGGTGATACAGGAGGATACGGCATCATGGTGCAAGGCTCGACGGCCGCCTATGCCGCAGGTCCAGGCTACGACCTCGCGACCGGCCTCGGTAGCCTGAATGCGGCCAATCTGGTGGGCGCGTTCGATGCGCTTCATGCGCCGACGGGACTTCAGGCGAAGGGCTCGGGAACGACCGTCACCTTGACTTGGAACGGGGTCATCGCCGCCACGAGCTACAATGTGTATCAGGGCAGCGCCGCGGGCGCAGAATCGACCACGCCGACGGCGTCTGCCACGGGCAATTCGACCACCATTACCGGCCTGCAAAACGGGCAGAACTTCTACTTCACCATTGCTGCGGTCACCCCCTATGGGGCGTCCGCGTCGTCAGAGGAAGCGCCGGCCACGATCGTTCCCGTGGCGCCGTCCGGGCTCACCGCCTCTGTTGCGAACAACATCGTGACCTTGAACTGGTCAACGACTTCAGGGGCGATGAGTTACAACGTCTATCAAGGCAGTAGTTCCGGCGCGGAAGGGTCGACATCGGTGCAGAGCGGGCTCACGACCACCACCGCCACCGTGCAAGGCCTAACGGCGGGACACACTTATTATTTCACCGTCGCTGCGGTCGATGGCGGCGGCCCTTCCACCGGTTCATTGGAAACGAGTGCAGCGATTCCCGCGCCCCCTGGAGGCGGCGGAGGCGCGTTCGGGTATCTCGAGATCGTGGGACTGCTTTCTGGCGCCGCGTATCGATGGCGTAACACGTCCAAATTGCGTCGCGATGGTGCGAAGCCAATAGGTTAAATCCCTCGGACGATGGTCCGTTCTGCGCTGGAATTCCGTTTGTCCCATAGAGCGATTCATCCTGGAGGATCTCACGAATCGACCCATGGCGCGCGCGAAGGACCTGAGCGGCTCTTTCGCGGGTTTGATGCCGTTGGTGGCGGCCGTGTTGTGTGTGTCCACGGTCTTGCCCTTCCTGATGACCCCGCTCTCGGCCACAACCGGCGGCCTCAAACTCGCCACGGAACCGAGCCTTGACTAATTGCGGGTAGGTTCTGCGTTTCCCGTGGATTGGGCGCGCGTCTCGGTCGGCGTGAGAAGGATGTTGGCTGTTCCCAGTATTTTAATCGGCACCGCAGCTCGAGGATTGTCATTGCGGATGCCAATCCTCACATCGCGTGCCTGGTTGGGTGGCACGGAAACGGCGGTGAGCCCTCGCTGATCGAAGACGGTCGTACAAATCGCTTTAATGCAATCCTGAACCACCAGGTAATAGCCGTAGTCGGTCAATGTATAGATCGCGGAGTCATTATAGATTCGCGCGACGATCGTACCGAGGCTGCCGCGCTCAGCCCCGGGCTCCGCACGAATCTGGTCGAATCTAATGTCTCCCACGCGAATGCGGCTTTTAGCCTCCGGGTCTGCCTTATCCAGCTTCTCGATATGAAATTGTTCGAAATCGACCGGCTTTTGCGCCGTGTTGAGCGGTGTCGGGGCCTGGGGTGTCATAGGCGCTTCCCGTTTGGCCACGAAGACCAGTGCGACGATGGCGACCACCGCAACGACAATGGCGGAAAGGCTAAGCCAGCGAGTTTTGGGAAAAAGATAGGCCAGCGCCAGCAGGGCCAAAACCACGGTCCACAGCAATACTTCTAATTTCATTCGAGCCCCAGTGTTTCGGGGAGCCATTATGCTCAACTCGAGGGGCCGGGAGGAGCTTCGGCTCGCTCAAAGCGCGCCAGGGTGGCGGTTTTCCCTGCTTTTATGGGCCTAGGAATATTTTAGGAAAAGAATCGTAAAAACCTCGCGATAGCGGGCGCGACCGCCCGTCCGCTTGACGCCTGGATGAACGTGATTAATCATCTTGTGCTGCTGATGGGTTAGGGCCGCCGCCTTGTGTCAACCCGTTGACAGAACGATAGCCCCTGTACGCGCACGATCACTCCCGAAGACAAACCATTTACCCACGGGAGAAGATCATGAAAAGCTTCACACTCAGCAACAGCAAGAGCTTCGTTTTCGCGGCCGTCGCCGCGGCGTCCCTGGTCTCGGTCGCACAGTTCGCGCAGGCCGACAGCGTCGATGGCCGTGCCGCCCTCACGGTGCACTACTCGGACCTCAATATGAATACCGAAGCCGGCGTCGCGTCGCTGTACAACCGCATTCGTCACGCAGCACAGCAGGTGTGCGGCGAAGTGGATCCTCGTCGGCTCGATGAAGCTACCGCGGCTCAGGCTTGTGTCGATCATGCCATTGCCGTAAGCGTCGCCGCGGTGGGCAATACGCAGCTCGATCGGGAATTCATGGCCCGAGTCCATGCCGCACCGAAACTGATCTACGTCGCGTCGACCCGCTAATGGAGGGATTGCGGCGTAGGAAGCGCCCCTCGATCCGGGTCTTGGCCAAGCGGGCTTCGCTAGGAAGCCCGCAAAGCCTTTTTAAAGGTTATCGAGTTGCGTGTGCGTGGGCGGCGGGATGATTCTGCGGATGAGGCGGTGAATGATGTTCTCGCCGTCGCCGACCGTCGATGGCGACGTATTGATTCGCGCCGTACACTTCGTTGGAGCTCTGAGCGTCCTGCGATGAGTCAGGATCGTAGTTTTGCGGGGGAGCGTAACTCGGCATGGGGGCGTAGCCCGGCCCCGCGCCGTATCCTGCAGCGTATCGAGGTGCATGCAGTGGTAGCGGGGGATCCATGCCGTTCACCGCGTTGAGCTGCCGGATCGAGGCGCCCGCGCCACAACGCTTATCCGAGAAAACTTTTTGCCCATTGTCTTCGCATTGCCACACCTGGTCCGCCGGTAGCGCGGGCTGAATTGGCGCCTGTGCCGCGAGAGGCGGGCTGGGCTGCGGTGGGGTCGCTGACGCCGTGTGGGCGCCTAGCATAAGTAATCCGCCCAGGATCCGTGGGAATATGTCTCGTTGAGCATCCTTGGTCATACCGAGAGTCTTCCACTAATCCGCCGCCGTCTCAAGTACCGGCTGCGGACAGACATCTTATAAGGCCGTACCCAAATCTAATTCTATTGTCACAAGCACGGTGAACCCCGGGGTATATATTCCGTAATCATTCAAATTCTTTCCTCCAGCGCTCAAGGCACCCTCATGACCATTTCCGGCAGGCTTTTTATTGGCGACACACGTATCGGCGGCGCCAAAACATTTCATGCGGTGAGTCCCGTCACTGGCGAGCCCCTCGAACCGGCGTTCGTCGCTGCGGACCGCACGGCGGTGGACCAGGCCTGCGCGCTGGCATGGGGTGCCTTCGATCAATTTCGCGAGACCTCGGTCGAAGCGCGCGCGGTGTTTTTGGAAGCCATCGCAGAGCAGATTCTGGCGCTGGGAGATGAGTTGCTCGAAAGAGCCATGGCGGAATCCGGCTTGCCTCTGGCTCGTCTCACGGGTGAGCGCGGCCGCACCGTAGGCCAGCTGCGACTCTTTGCGGATGAACTTCGCAGCGGGGGATGGATGGGCATTCGCGTCGATCCGCCCCTGCCGGAGCGTAAACCCCTGCCGCGCTCGGATCTACGTCAGCGCAAAGTGCCCTTGGGCCCCGTCGCCGTGTTTGGCGCCAGCAATTTTCCTCTAGCCTTCTCCGTGGCGGGCGGCGATACCGCGTCCGCTCTCGCGGCCGGCTGCCCCGTCGTCGTCAAAGGCCATCCCGCACACCCCGGCACCAGTGATTTGGTCGCGCAAGCCATCGTGAAGGCCGTCGAGGCCTGCGGCTTGCCGCCGGGTGTGTTCTCTTTGCTCAACGGCATTTCGAGCGAACTCGGCGGCGCATTGGTAGCCCACCCGCTCATCAAAGCGGTGGGCTTCACCGGCTCTCGCGGGGGCGGGCTCGCCTTGATGAAAATCGCCAGCGAGCGCGCCGAACCGATACCCGTCTACGCGGAAATGAGCAGCATCAATCCCGTGGTCTTGTTGCCGGGTGCCCTTGCCGAGCGCGCCGACAAGCTGGCCAAGGAATTCGTGGGCTCGCTCAGCCTGGGGGTAGGACAGTTTTGTACCAATCCCGGCCTGGTCGTTGCGTTGGATAGCCCGGACCTCGAACGCTTCATTGCGTCGGCGGCGATGGCGCTCGAAGGGATCGCTCCGGCGGTCATGCTGACGCCCGGCATTCATGGTGCCTATGAGAAGGGTGTCCAGCGCTTGCTCGACCATCCCGCCGTGCAAACCACGGCCCGCGGCGCCGAACCCACCGGAAAGCATTGCGGTCGCGGCGCATTGTTCTCGGTGTCGGCGCTCGAAGTGTTCAAGAATCCGGACGTGACGCACGAAGTGTTTGGACCGTCCTCGGTCGTGGTTCGGTGCGGTGATGAGACGCAATTACTGGAGGTATTGGAGCACCTAGAAGGCCAACTCACGGCGACCCTGCATCTCACGATGCGGGATGAAGCGCT
>Ga0302316_10000858_pt1 | contig 25480 bp, 27 predicted proteins | sample III_Palsa_N3_2_FD_200456 | JGI IMG/M metagenome (GOLD analysis project Ga0302316, IMG submission 200456) | Peat permafrost microbial communities from Stordalen Mire near Abisko, Sweden - III_Palsa_N3_2 | ecosystem: Environmental > Terrestrial > Soil > Palsa > Peat permafrost | place: Sweden...
TCGCCTGCGCCGCGCTCGTCAGACGCGTATCAAGATCGCTGAGCTGCAGGTCGCGCGTCTCGCCGTGCATCGCACGAACACGCACATCTATGCGCAAGTGTTCTCGCCGTGCGGCACCAAGGTGCTTGCCAGCGCGTCGACGCTCGAAGCCGAAGTGCGTGCGCAACTGGCTGATCAGACGGGCAAGGGCGGCAACGTCAATGCTGCGACCTTGATCGGTAAGCGCATCGCAGAAAAGGCTAAGGCTGCCGGCATCGAATCCGTCGCCTTCGACCGTTCGGGTTTCCGTTACCACGGCCGCGTGAAAGCGCTGGCTGATGCGGCGCGCGAAGCCGGACTCAAGTTCTAAGGGAAGAATTCGTCATGGCAAAGATGCAAGCGAAAGTTCAGGCTGACGAACGCGATGATGGCCTGCGCGAAAAGATGATTTCGGTCAACCGCGTGACCAAGGTTGTGAAGGGCGGCCGGATTCTCGGTTTTGCCGCACTGACCGTGGTTGGCGACGGCGATGGCCGCATCGGCATGGGCAAGGGCAAAGCGAAGGAAGTTCCGGTTGCCGTTCAAAAAGCAATGGAACAAGCTCGTCGCAACATGTTCAAGGTGCCGCTGAAGAACGGTACGTTGCAACACGAAGTGCACGGTAAGCACGGCGCATCCGCAGTCCTCCTCGCCCCGGCGAAGGACGGTACTGGCGTGATCGCTGGCGGTCCGATGCGCGCAGTGTTCGACGTGATGGGCGTACAGAATGTGGTGGCCAAGAGCCACGGCTCGACGAACCCGTACAACCTCGTTCGTGCAACGCTCGACGGCCTGCGCAAGCAGTCCACGCCGGGCGACATCGCGGCGAAGCGTGGCAAGTCCGTCGAAGAAATTCTGGGCTAAAGGTGGACACCATGTCTGATAAAACTGTCAAGGTTCAGCTCGTCAAGAGCCTGATCGGGACCCGCGAAACGCACCGCGCTACGGTGCGCGGCCTGGGCCTGCGTCGAATCAACTCGGTTAGCGAGTTGCAAGACACGCCGGCTGTGCGCGGCATGATCAACAAGGTTTCGTACCTCGTTAAGGTCATCAGCTAAGCGGCTGACCCGGACTCAAGGAGTTGATAATGGAATTGAATAACCTGAAGCCGGCCGAAGGCTCGAAGCACGCAAAGCGTCGCGTGGGTCGTGGTATCGGTTCGGGCCTCGGCAAGACGGCTGGCCGTGGTCACAAAGGTCAGAAGTCGCGTTCGGGCGGCTTCCACAAGGTTGGCTTCGAAGGCGGCCAAATGCCGCTGCAACGTCGCCTGCCGAAGCGGGGCTTCACCTCGCTGACGAAGGAATTCGTCGGTGAAGTGCGTCTGTCGGATCTGGAAAAGCTGCCGGTCGACGAAATCGATCTGCTGGCTCTGAAGCAAGCCGGCCTGCTCGGTGAGCTGATCACGAGCGCCAAGATCATCAAGACGGGCGAGCTGAAGCGCAAGATCGTTGTGAAGGGTCTGGGTGCGACGAAGGGTGCGCGCGCTGCGATTGAAGCAGCTGGCGGCTCCTTTGCCGAGTAACGTGCAAGTCGTTTGCCGTCACTAGCATTTGCATCGGAGAAGCTACTTGGCTAACAGCCCGAGTCTCGCAAAACCCGGTCGAAGCGCGGCGAAGTTCGGCGATCTGCGTCGGCGTGCAGTTTTCCTGCTGCTGGCGCTGGTCGTCTACCGTATCGGCGCGCATATTCCGGTTCCGGGTATTGATCCGGACCAACTGGCAAAGCTGTTCCAGAGCCAGTCGGGTGGCATCCTTGGCATGTTCAACATGTTCTCGGGTGGCGCACTTTCGCGGTTCACGATTTTCGCGCTTGGGATCATGCCGTACATCTCGGCATCGATCATCATGCAGTTGCTGGCGATTGTTTCGCCGCAAATGGAAGCGCTGAAGAAAGAAGGGCAGGCGGGTCAACGGAAGATCACGCAGTACACGCGTATCTTTACAGTCCTGCTGGCAACGTTCCAGGCCTTCGGCATTGCCGTTGCGCTTGAGAACCAGCCGGGCCTGGTGATCGATCCGGGTATGGTGTTCCGGCTTACAACGGTCGTAACGCTGGTGACCGGCACGATGTTCCTGATGTGGCTGGGTGAGCAGATCACGGAGCGCGGGCTTGGAAACGGTATCTCGATCATTATTTTCGGCGGGATTGCAGCGGGTTTCCCGAATGCAATCGGCGGTCTGTTTGAACTGGTGCGAACCGGCTCGATGGGTCCGTTCTCGGCGATTATCGTGGTTGCACTGATCGCTGCTGTGACCTACCTGGTGGTGTTCATCGAACGCGGCCAGCGCAAGATCCTCGTGAACTATGCGAAGCGGCAGGTCGGTAACAAGATTTACGGTGGGCAGTCGTCACATCTGCCGCTGAAGCTGAACATGTCGGGCGTGATTCCGCCGATCTTTGCATCGTCGATCATTCTCTTCCCGGCAACTATCCTGAACTGGTTCAGTTCGGGGTCGCGTAACAGCTGGTTCGCAGACACGCTGCACAACGTGGCCGAGGCGCTTAAGCCCGGTCAGCCCGTGTATGTGTTGTTGTACGCGTTGGCGATCGTCTTCTTCTGCTTTTTCTACACCGCACTGGTGTTCAACAGCAGGGAAACGGCCGACAACCTGAAGAAGAGTGGCGCTTTCGTCCCGGGTATTCGCCCGGGCGATCAGACGGCTCGATATATCGACCGCATCCTCACGCGTTTGACGCTGGCTGGTGCGATCTACATCGTGTTCGTGTGTCTGCTGCCCGAATTTCTGGTGCTGCGCTGGAACGTGCCGTTTTATTTTGGTGGAACGTCGCTGCTGATCATTGTCGTCGTCACAATGGATTTCATGGCGCAGGTGCAGTCGTACGTTATGTCGCAACAGTATGAATCGCTGCTGAAGAAAGCCAATTTCAAAGGCGGCGGCGTCCCGATGCGTTGAAAGGACTTATGGCCAAAGACGATGTGATCCAGATGCAGGGTGAAGTCATCGAAAACCTGCCTAATGCTACCTTCAGGGTGAAGCTGGAAAACGGCCATGTCGTATTGGGACACATATCCGGCAAGATGCGGATGCACTACATCCGAATCCTGCCGGGCGATAAGGTGACGGTTGAATTGACGCCTTACGATCTGTCGCGTGCGCGGATCGTGTTCCGGGCGAAGTGATTTGAAAAAAGGGTAATATCATGAAAGTGATGGCATCGGTTAAGCGCATTTGCCGCAATTGCAAGATCATCAAGCGCAAAGGCGTTGTGCGCGTGATTTGCAGCTCTGATCCGCGCCACAAACAGCGTCAAGGCTGAACGCCGCGCTTTTTGCTGCGCTTTTTGTTTGAGGAAAAACAATGGCTCGTATCGCAGGGGTTAACATCCCGAATCACCAGCATACCGAAATCGGCCTGACGGCTATTTACGGTGTCGGCCGCACGCGCTCGCGCGACATTTGCGTCGCTGCTGGTGTGGCATTTTCGAAGAAGGTCAAGGACCTGAACGACGCAGACCTCGAAAAGCTGCGTGAAGAAGTCGGCAAGTTCATCGTTGAAGGCGATCTTCGCCGTGAAACGACGATGAACATCAAGCGGCTGATGGATCTGGGCTGCTATCGTGGCGTGCGTCACCGCAAGGGCTTGCCCCTGCGTGGCCAACGCACGCGTACGAATGCCCGTACGCGCAAGGGTCCGCGTCGTGCAGCGCAATCGCTGAAGAAGTAAGCGGAACTGACAGTTACAGGAAAACGTAATGGCTAAGGCTTCGAACAACTCCGCGGCGCAACGCGTTCGCAAGAAGGTCAAGAAGAACGTCGCCGAGGGCGTGGTTCACGTTCACGCGTCGTTCAATAACACCATCATCACGATCACCGATCGTCAAGGCAATGCACTTGCCTGGGCAACGTCGGGTGGTCAGGGCTTCAAGGGTTCGCGTAAATCGACCCCGTTTGCAGCCCAGGTGGCAGCCGAATCGGCTGGCCGCGTGGCGATGGAATACGGCGTGAAGAATCTCGAAGTGCGGATCAAGGGCCCGGGCCCTGGCCGTGAGTCCGCGGTGCGCGCGTTGCATGGTCTTGGCATCAAGATCACCGCGATCTCCGACGTGACGCCGGTACCGCACAACGGCTGCCGTCCGCCGAAGCGTCGTCGTATCTAAGACGCTTGTTTCGCTAGCGCCTGTTGCCGCCGGGTAGTGTGCCGGCGACGACGGGCTGCTTGCGTTATTGAATTGACTAAGCCCACCGTTCGACCCAAAGGGTTCGGACTAGCGTGAACGCGAGTTCACGTGATCAATCATTGAAGGAATTAACGTGGCACGTTATATCGGCCCTAAGGCCAAGCTGTCCCGCCGTGAAGGCACTGACCTCTTCCTGAAGAGCGCCCGTCGTTCGCTGGCTGACAAGTGCAAGCTTGACAGCAAGCCTGGCCAACATGGCCGCACCTCGGGTGCCCGTACGTCCGACTACGGCACGCAGCTGCGCGAAAAGCAAAAAGTGAAGCGTATCTACGGCGTTCTCGAGCGCCAGTTCCGCCGTTACTTCGCTGAAGCCGACCGCCTCAAGGGCAACACGGGTGAAAACCTGCTGCAATTGCTCGAGTCGCGTCTCGACAACGTCGTGTATCGCATGGGCTTCGGCTCGACGCGCGCTGAAGCGCGTCAGCTCGTGAGCCACAAGGCGATCACGGTGAACGGCGTGGTGTCGAACATCCCGTCGATGCAAGTTAAGGCGGGTGACGTCGTCGCTGTCCGCGAACAGTCGAAGAAGCAGGCGCGTATCGTCGAAGCGCTGTCGCTGGCTGAGCAAGGTGGTCTGGCAAGCTGGGTCGCTGTCGATTCGAAGAAGTTCGAAGGCACGTTCAAGAGCAAGCCGGAACGCAGCGATATCGCTGGCGATATCAACGAAAGCCTGATCGTCGAATTGTATTCGCGGTAATCGGATTGGCGGCCGGGGCACCCTGATTGCGATGCGCAAGGGGGCGCCTCGGCTGTTTATTTTCAGGTTGTTACCGGTCAGCCTTATCGGTGTAACGAGCCGAGGGTATTGAAAAGGAAAACCTATGCAAACCAGTTTGTTGAAGCCCAAGATCATCGCAGTTGAATCGCTTGGTGAGAGCCATGCGAAAGTGGTCATGGAACCGTTTGAACGCGGTTACGGCCACACCTTGGGTAACGCGCTCCGGCGCGTACTGCTGTCGTCGATGATCGGCTATGCGCCGACCGAAGTGACGATCGCAGGCGTGGTCCACGAGTATTCGACGCTCGACGGTGTGCAAGAGGACGTAGTCAACCTGCTGCTTAACCTGAAGGGTGTCGTGTTTAAGTTGCATAACCGTGACGAAGTGACGGTTACGCTGCGTAAAGAAGGCGAAGGCCTTGTCACCGCTGGCGACATCGAACTTGCGCACGATTGCGAAGTGATCAATCCGGATCACGTGATTGCGCATCTGTCGAAGGGCGGCAAGCTCGACGTGCAGATCAAGGTCGAGAAGGGCCGCGGTTATGTGCCGGGCAATGTGCGTCGCTACGGCGAAGAGTCGGCCAAGATCATCGGCCGTATCGTGCTGGACGCGTCGTTCTCGCCGGTTCGCCGTGTGAGCTATGCCGTGGAAAGCGCGCGTGTCGAACAGCGTACCGACCTCGACAAGCTCGTGATGAACATCGAAACCAACGGTGTGATTTCGCCGGAAGAAGCGATCCGTCAATCGGCGCGTATTCTGGTCGATCAGCTGTCGGTGTTCGCTGCTCTGGAAGGCACGGAAGCTGCCGCTGAAGCACCGTCGCGTGCGCCGCAGATCGATCCGATCCTGCTGCGTCCGGTGGATGATCTCGAACTCACGGTTCGTTCCGCGAACTGTCTGAAGGCTGAGAACATTTACTACATCGGCGACCTGATCCAGCGCACGGAAAACGAATTGCTGAAGACGCCGAATCTGGGCCGCAAGTCGCTGAACGAAATCAAGGAAGTACTGGCGTCGCGTGGTCTGACGCTCGGCATGAAGCTCGAAAACTGGCCGCCGGCTGGGTTGGACAAGTAATCGAGTCTGCATCCGGGACGAAAGTCACCGCGGCACGACTGGCACGGACGCGGATTTTCCTTTAAAATCCGCGTCTTGCCTTTTTTAACTACCGGCCCGTGCACTCGCAACCCTCCGGGTTTGCTGAGCGCGATAGAAGAGCTGGACCAAAACTTTGAATCGAAGGAATTGAAATGCGTCACCGTCATGGTCTGCGGAAACTGAACCGCACGAGCAGCCACCGTCTGGCAATGCTCCGTAACATGTCCAACTCGCTGATCGAGCACGAAGTCATCAAGACGACGCTGCCGAAGGCGAAGGAACTCCGTAAAGTTGTCGAGCCGCTGATCACGCTCGGCAAGAAGCCGTCGCTGGCAAACCGTCGTCTGGCGTTCAACCGCCTGCGCGATCGTGATTCCGTCTCGAAGCTGTTCGACGTGCTCGGCCCGCGCTTCGCGAACCGTCCGGGTGGCTACCTGCGCATCCTGAAATTCGGTTTCCGCGTCGGCGACAACGCACCGATGGCACTGGTCGAATTGATGGACCGTCCGGAAGTCGAAGAAGTTGAAGTGCAAGAAGCTGAATAAGCTTCCCGCATCGATGAGAAGGCCAGACGAAAGTCTGGCCTTTTTGTTTGTGGACGCAGAAAGAGTCAAGCCGCAGCATGCTGGGCGTCCGCCTGCGGCCGACCGAGTCCGGTGATACGATAGCAGCACGCGTTTTCCACCCTGCCGGAGCTGTCCGTGACCTCGACTGTGACGCTGATCCTGACGACCTTGCCCGATGCGGGCACGGCGCAGAAGCTCGCCACACAGGCGCTGGATGCGCGGCTTTGCGCTTGCGTCAGCCAGCAGGGCGCTGTCCATTCGACCTACCACTGGCAGGGCAAGCTCGAGTCCGCCAATGAGATCCAGTTACTCTTCAAAACGAGTGCGGCGCGGGCTCTGGAGCTCGAGTTGTTCATCGAGAAACATCATCCGTACGACACCCCCGAAATCCTCTGCTGGCAAGCCACGGCCTCGGTAGCCTACGGCCAGTGGGTCATTGCTGAGACTCAACGCCCTGTTCATGTTTAATGCTCTTCACCGACGGGGACGCGAATCCCTGCGCGCGGCCGTCCTGTTCGTCTCCTGTCTGCTGGTCGTTCTGATGTCCGCTGCTGGCGCGGCGCACGCTGACGAGGATTTTCTGGATCCGGCCGTCGCCTTTAAATTCAGCGCAACCGAACAACCTGGCGAAGTGCTCGTTCACTACAAGATCGCGGACGGGTACTACATGTATCGGGAGCGGTTCTCCTTCGCGACTCGCAACGGAACCGTGACGATCGGCGATCCACAACTGCCGGCGGGCCACGTCAAGTTCGATCAAACCTTCGGGAAAAACGTCGAAACCTACCGGAACGAGTTGACGATTCGCGTCCCGGTAAAACAGGCGGCGGGTCCTTTCGATCTCGCGGTGACTTCGCAAGGCTGTGCCGACGCGGGTATCTGCTATCCACCAATGGAGCGGGTGTACCACGTCGAGGGTGTCGCGCTGCATGCCGCTAGCGTCGCGCCCACCCCGGCAGCCACCACGCAAACGGCGGCAAACAACACAGACTTAGCAAGCACCTCTTCCTGGTACGAACGTGCAACCAGCGCTGACTATGCACAGTCGCTTCTGCAGGGCGGCAGCTTCTTCACGATCGTCGGCTTGTTCTTCGTCGCCGGCGCTGTACTGAGCCTGCTGCCGTGCTCGTATCCGATGATTCCAATCCTGTCGGCCATCATCATCGGCGAAGGGGCGCGCGTGACGCGTGGCCGTGGCTTCGCGCTGTCGCTTGCCTATGTGATCGGTATGGCGCTCGTCTATACCGTGCTCGGTATTGCTGCGGCGCTTGTGGGTCAGAGCCTCGGCGCGTGGTTGCAGAATCCGTGGGTACTTGGTGCGTTCGGCGTGCTGCTGGCGGTGTTCGCGGTGACGCTGATCGCCGGTTACGACATCGCTTTGCCGCAACGCTGGCAGGACGGCGCATCGCGTGCATCGCAAGGGCGCTCCGGTGGCAAGTTCGCGGCGGTGGCGGCGATGGGCGCGCTGTCCGCGCTGGTCGTCGGCGCTTGCATGACCGCGCCGCTGTTCGCGATCCTGGCGTTTATCGCCCACACAGGCAACGCGGTGCTCGGCGGGATCGCGCTGTTCTCGATGGGCATCGGCCTGGGCGTTCCGTTGCTGATCATCGGCTTGGGCGCAGGTACCTTGCTGCCGCGTGCGGGTGTGTGGATGGACGGAGTAAAAGTCTTCTTCGGAGTGGTGCTACTCGCCGCTGCGCTGTGGATTGTCTGGCCAGTGTTGGGTGCGACCGCGCAAATGTTGTTGAGCGCGCTGTGGCTGCTGGTTGCCGCTGCCTCGTTGGGATTGTTCTCGCCGGCGGTTGGCGCCAGTTCGGTTTGGCGCAGGCTCGGCCGGGGCCTGGGCGTCGCGCTGACCGTCTGGGCCGTAGTGCTGCTAGTCGGTCTCGCGGCCGGATCATCGGATCCGATTAAGCCGCTCGCAATACTGGCTGCGCGCGGCGGACCAAGCGAAGTGGCCGGCGCCCCGTCAGGCGCAGCGAACGCCGCTACTGCGGCAGACAGTCTAACGTTTGCCCCGGTACGTTCGTCGACCCAGCTTGACCAGGCTGTAAAAGCCGCCGCCCAACCGGCGATGCTGGACTTCTATGCGGACTGGTGCGTGAGCTGCAAGGAAATGGAGAAATTCACCTTCAGCGACCCGCGCGTGCATGCCCGGCTGCAGCAACTCAATCTGCTGCGCGCGGACGTGACCGCCAACAACCCGGATGACCAGACATTGCTGAAGCGCTTCAAGCTGTTTGGGCCTCCGGGCATCATCTTCTTTGACCCAAGCGGAGCGGAGGTATTGCGCGTCGTCGGCTACGAGTCGGCTGACACGTTCCTGCACAGCCTCGACCGCTTGGCCACGCCGCCGCAATCGTAGTCGCCGAAGCCCGAAGCCCGCCTTCGCAAACGGCAAGCGGGACTTTTTCAGCCATTAAAAAAGCGGAGACCCTTTCCCGGCGTCTCCGCTTTCATCAAACGTCAAACTTCAAACCGCCTGAACGTCGTCTGCGTCGGACATCATCCACCGCGAGGCGCCCAACCTCGCGCAACAACCCGCATCACTTCTGCGCGTGCAAAATCCGCGCGGCATCCAGCGCGAAATACGTCAGCACGCCATCCGCACCGGCCCGCTTGAACGCCAGCAGCGATTCCATCATTGCCTTGTCGTGATCGAGCCAGCCGTTTTGCGCGGCCGCCTTGAGCATCGCGTATTCCCCGCTCACCTGATACACATAAGTCGGAAAGCGGAACTCGTCCTTCACGCGGCGGACGATATCGAGGTACGGCATACCGGGCTTCACCATCACCATGTCCGCGCCTTCTTCGATGTCCGCGCGCACTTCGCGCAGCGCTTCATCCGAATTCGACGGGTCCATCTGATAGGTCATCTTGTTGCTCTTGCCGAGGTTCGTCGCGGAACCGACGGCATCGCGGAACGGGCCGTAGAACGCCGACGCGAACTTGGCCGAGTAGGCCATGATCCGCGTATGGATGTGATCCTCGCTCTCCAGCATTTCGCGGATTGCGCCGATGCGCCCGTCCATCATGTCCGACGGCGCCACGATATCCACGCCCGCTTCCGCTTGTGCGCGGGCCTGCTCGACGAGAATCTCGACGGTCACGTCGTTGATCACATAGCCCGCTTCGTCGATCACGCCGTCCTGGCCGTGGCTCGTGTAGGGATCGAGCGCAACGTCGGTAAGAACGCCTAGTTCCGGGAAATGCTTTTTCAGTTCACGGACGGCACGCGGAATCAGCCCGGCAGCGTTGGTCGCCTCGCGGCCGTCCGGCGTCTTCAACGACGGCTCGATCGCCGGAAACAGCGATAGCACCGGCACGCCAAGCGCGACGCACTGTTCGGCGACGCCCATCAGCAGATCGACCGACACGCGTTCCACGCCCGGCATCGACGCCACGGCTTGGCGCACGTTGGTGCCTTCGACGACGAACACGGGGTAGATCAGGTCGTTGGTGGTGAGGATGTTTTCGCGCATGAGACGGCGCGAGAAGTCGTCACGGCGCATGCGGCGCGGACGGTGATGCGGATAGAAGCTCATATCGAATGTCTTGGATTGCGTGGAGATGGCAAAGCAACAGTGCGTGCCCGAGCCTGCTGAAAACTCTTTTCGAGACAATGGTATATCATACCGATCGAGCAAGGCGCGATGCGCTGACCTCCCCGCTTCTCCTCCCTGAGCGGGTGCCTGTCGTTTTTCGATTAGGCTGTTTGGCCCGCCGTCAGTTGCGGCGGGTTTTTTTATGGGCGAACGAAAAAGGGCCCAGACCAGGCCTGTCCTTAGCCTGGCAGCGGCAGCTATTCAGAGGCGGCCACGCCTTCCGTGCTACCCGCATCCTCAGGGACGAGCCAGCTTTCAATCAGCTCATGAGCCTCGTCCAGACCGACCCGCTTGAGCGCCGAGAACAACTGGGCGGTCAATTCTCCCCGAAAGCCAGCGGCCGTATATTCGGCCAGCCCCTTGTGAGTGGCCCGTAGCGCGTTGATGCTCTCTTGCCGCGTCAATTTGTCGCACTTTGTCAGCAAGGTGTGGATCGGCTTACCGGTCGGCGCAAACCACTCGATCATCACCCGGTCCAGATCGGTCAACGGGCGGCGCGAATCCATCATCAGGATCATGCCGCGCAGTTGCGAGCGCTGCTGCAGATAGCTCGACAGCAACGCCTCCCAATGCGCCTTGGCGGCGCCAGGCACTTCGGCATAACCGTAACCGGGCAAATCCACCAGGTGGGCCACCGGCTCCGCCGCAGGCCCTACCGAGAAGTAATTGATATGCTGCGTACGGCCCGGTGTCTTACTGGCGAAAGCGAGACGTTTCTGGTTGCACAGCAGATTAATCGCCGTCGACTTGCCCGCATTCGAGCGTCCCGCAAATGCGATTTCGGGTTGCGGGGTGGCCGGCAGATCACGCAAGTGATTGACGGTCGTGAAGAAGCGGGACTGGTGGAGCAGGAAGGACATGGGGGAACCAGAATATGAGACGCCGGGGAACCCGGGGTGGGGACGGGTCAAGCCCGACTGGCGTCTAAGCGATTAGCGAGTTATTGTACAATATGATGGTTTACTGAATTTACTGAAGACCTGAGGAGGGGGCCAGCGCGCGTGCCTCTGCGGTAAATCGGTCGCCGTCGTTTTGCAGAACCTCTAATTCCCACAAGACGAAACAGGGTGTGCGAATGAATCGACTGTGCAAAGCACTGATGGTATTCCAAGTAGCGGCAGGTCTTTCAGGTTTAGCAGTTCAGGCGCGAGCAGCAGATCCGGCAAAACCGGACGTCAATCGGGGGCAGGCAATTGCGACGCAGGTTTGCGCGTCGTGTCACGGCGCCGACGGTAATAGCACCGGCGGGGCTTATCCCAAGCTGGCCGGCCAGCACCCCGAATATCTCGTCAAGCAGTTGATGGATTTCAAAATCCAGCCCGGCGCCAAGCAGCCTGCGCGTAATAATGCGATTATGGCCGGCATGGCCGCAGCGCTGTCCAGCCAGGATATGGTTAACGTCGCCGCGTATTTTGCGGCGCAGACGCCGAAGCCCGGTTACGCACACGACAAGAACACTGTCCCGCTAGGCGAGAAGATTTATCGCGCGGGCATCGTCGAACGCGCTGTTCCGGCGTGTGCAAGTTGCCACGGTCCTACAGGCCAGGGCATTCCGGTGCAGTATCCGCGTCTGTCGGGGCAGTGGGCGGAATATACGGTGACGCAGTTGAACGCGTTCACGCAGGGTCCGGGCGCGCGCAACAACAGCGACCCGATGCATACTATTGCCTCGCGGCTGTCGGATAGCGATATCAAGGCTGTGGCTGATTACATCGCGGGCTTGCATTAGGAAGTCCGCACGCAAGTGCAACCGGCCCAGCGAGGCCGGTGAAAAAACAAGAAAAGGGTGATGGCGTCGCTCGCTTCATGCGTCAGCGGCGGCCGTTCACCCTTTTTTGCTGTTCTGTCGGAGTGTGAATGAGCGTCACCACGTCGGGTATTGAAATAACGTCGGGCCATCGGCCCATGCGTCGCGTCATCGAGTTGATGAGTTCGATGCGATTCGCCATCGCGCTGCTGGTGGTTCTGGCGATCGCGAGCATCATCGGCACCGTCCTCACCCAGGACGACCCGTATCCCAACTACGTCAATCAGTTCGGCCCGTTCTGGGCGGATATCTTCCGCTCGCTGAGCCTGTACACCGTGTACAGCGCCTGGTGGTTCATGCTGATCCTCGGCTTTCTGATGGTTTCGGTTTCGCTTTGCGTGATCCGCAATGCGCCGAAGATGATCGCCGACATGAAGAGCTGGAAGGACAAGGTCCGCGAATCGAGCCTGCGCGCGTTTCACCACAAGGGCGAGTTCGCCGTCGAGGGCTCACGCGAACAGGCCACCGCGACGTTGGCAAAGCTGTCGGGCCGGCTTGGCTACAAGTTCGTGACGCGGGAATCGGATGGCGCGACGCTGATCGCCGCCAAGCGCGGCGCGCTCACCAAGCTCGGCTATATTTCGGCTCACATCGCGATCGTCGTCATTTGTCTGGGCGGCCTGCTCGACAGCAATCTGCCGATCAAGCTGCAGATGTGGATGTTCAACAAGACGCCCATCAGCAGCAACACGGTGATCAGCGACATTCCGCCCGAACACCGTCTATCCCAGTCCAATCCGACGTTCCGCGGCTACGCATGGGTACCGGAAGGCGAGCACGTCTCCACGGCGATCCTTAACCAGCCGAACGGGTCGTTGATCCAGGACTTGCCGTTTTCGATCCAGTTGAACAAGTTCATCGTCGATTACTACTCGACCGGCATGCCGAAGTTGTTCGCGAGCGATATCGTCGTGATCGATCACAAGACCGGTCAGAAAATTCCGGCACGGGTCGAAGTGAACAAGCCGTTCGAGTACGACGGCGTTTCGATCTACCAGTCGAGCTTCCAGGATGGCGGCTCGCAGATGCAGATGACCGCCTTCCCGATGTCGGGCACTAGCGCCAAAACGGCTCCGTTCGGCGGCACGATCGGCAATTCGGTGCCGCTGGGCAGCGCGGTGCCGGGGGCGGACGGCCAGACCATCGAATTCGCCGATTTCCGCGCCATCAACGTGGAAAACATCTCGAACGGCAGCGGTGCCAACGATGCGCGCGGCGTCGCGCATCAGACGCTGAAGGAAGCCTTCGACGAGCGGCTCGGCTCGGGCGCCAAGACCTCGAAGCCGCTGGACCTGCATAACGTCGGCCCGTCGGTGCAGTACAAGGTGCGCGGCAAGGACGGCCAGGCGCGCGAGTACAACAACTACATGCTGCCGGTCGATGTGGGCGGCGAGAAGATGTTTCTCGCTGGCATGCGTATCAATCCGGACGATCCGTTCCGCTATCTGCGCATTCCCGCGGACCAGGGCGGCACAGTCAATGAATGGATGAACCTGCGCGCCGCGCTCGAGAATCCGGCCACGCGTGCCGCCGCGGCGCACCGTTTCGCACTGCGCTCGGTGCCGGCATCGAACCCTGATCTGCAGCAACACCTTGAAGAAAGCGCGCTGCGCGTCCTGACCCTCTTTGCAGGCGGCGACAACAGTGTCGGCGTGATGCAGGGCGGACAGAACATTGGTGGCTTCCAGGCAATTGCCGCGTTTATCGACCATTCGGTGCCCAAAGGCGAGCAGGAAAAAGCGGCCTCGCTGCTGCTGCGCATGCTCGAAGGCTCGACCTGGGATGTATGGCAACTGGCCCGTGAACAGGCCGGCGAGCCCGCCGCAACGCCCTCGGCAGACACGAGCCTCTTTATCCAGAGCTCGATCAACGCGATATCTGACAGCTTTTTGTATGGATCGCCGGTCTATTTACATCTCGACTCATTCAAGCAGGTGCAAGCTTCGGTATTTCAGTTGACGCGCGCGCCGGGCAAAAAAGTCGTGTATCTTGGCAGCCTGCTCCTCGTATTGGGCATCTTCTCGATGTTCTACGTCCGCGAACGGCGCCTGTGGTTCTGGATCAAAGATACCGCTCACGGTACGAACGTCGTGATGGCGATGTCGAGCGCGCGCAAGACGCTCGACTTCGACAAGGAGTTCGCCCAGACGCGCGACGCTGTCGGCGCTGTACTGGGTGCCCAACCCAGTGACGCTGCCGAGAATGGCGGCACCTCCGGCACATCGTCCGCAGGTTCACAAGATACGACCCGGTAAGATCATGGACTTGACTCAGGTTTCCTCATCTCCCTCGCGTGGTAACGCGTCGCCCAAGAACGCGGCAGCCAGTTCGGCGCAGCTTCCGGCGCTGCTCGACGAGCGCTCCTTCTTGAAGCGCCTTGGCGTTTTCGACTGGCTGTTTGCGGTGGCGATGGTCGCGGGTGCGGGTTTCGCGCTGTGGCGCTATCACCCGTTCATGAATTACTACGACAAGCTGATCCTGGTGTGCGCGGTGCCGGTGTTCGTAACGCTCGGCTGGCGCTGGAAGCCGGCGCGTCTCTTGATCGCCGGTATCGCGGTGCTGTCGCTCTTCGCGATCCAGACCTACCAGGGCGATCTAACGCGTGCCGATAGCGCGTTCTTCCTCAAATATTTCCTGTCGAGCCAATCCGCGATTCTGTGGATGAGCGCGCTGTTTGTGCTGGCCACGCTGTTTTACTGGATCGGCCTGATTTCGCGTTCGCCCACGGGCGCCGCGATCGGCTCGAAGATGACGTGGGCCGCGGTGCTGATGGGCTTTGTCGGTCTGATGGTGCGCTGGTACGAGTCATATCTGATCGGCTCTGACGTCGGGCACATCCCCATCTCGAACCTGTACGAAGTGTTCGTGCTGTTCAGCCTGATCACTGCGCTTTTCTACTTGTATTACGAGCAGCACTACAACACCCGCGCGCTCGGCGCGTTCGTGTTGCTGGTGATCAGCGCCGCGGTCGGCTTCCTGATGTGGTACTCGATTTCCCGCGATGCGCAGCAGATCCAGCCGCTCGTGCCGGCGCTGCAAAGCTGGTGGATGAAGATTCACGTGCCGGCGAACTTCATCGGTTATGGCAGCTTCGCGCTGTCAGCGATGGTCGGCGTTGCGTACCTGGTCAAGGAAAACGGCATGCTGGCGGACCGCCTGCCGCCGCTCGACGTGCTCGACGACCTGATGTACAAGTCGATCGCGGTCGGTTTTGCGTTTTTCACGATCGCCACGATCCTCGGTGCGCTTTGGGCTGCGCAGGCTTGGGGTGGCTACTGGAGCTGGGATCCGAAGGAAACCTGGGCGCTGATCGTCTGGCTGAACTACGCTGCGTGGCTGCACATGCGGCTCATGAAGGGCCTGCGCGGCGCGGTAGCGGCATGGTGGGCGCTCACGGGCCTGCTGGTCACGACGTTCGCGTTCCTCGGCGTCAACATGTTCCTCTCCGGGCTGCATAGCTACGGCAAACTGTAAGATCTGCCGTTCTGAACCGACAAAGAACCGCCGTGTGCTTCGCACCGGCGGTTTTTTCTTTGTGCATGGAATTTTGGTGCATCCAGAGTGTTCGCCAGAACAGTACCTATGGATGAGTAGTCGAACCATCATCAACATAGCCCGCCGGGCCAGCAGGAGCAGCACCATGTGGATAAAGCGAAGCGACAGGATTGCACTGCAGGGCGACGATATTGTCCCGAGTGAAATCACGCCGAAGCGCGTGTACGAACACCAGCGCGAGAACCGTCGACGCGTGTTGCGGGCGGCGGGCGCGGCGGCGATGGGCAGTTTGCTCGGCGTGAGCGGCGAGGCGCTCGCCGTATACTCGTCGCCGGATGCGAAAGGACCGAAGCTAGCGGCGAAAACCAATCCGAAATTCGTCGCGGTGGATAAGGTTTCGCCTTACAAGGACATTACCACCTACAACAACTTCTACGAATTCGGAACCGACAAGAGCGACCCTGCGCAGAATGCCGGCACGTTGCGTCCGCATCCGTGGCGGGTGAGTGTCGAAGGCGAAGTGAAGAACGCCAAGGTGTTCGACATCGACGATCTCCTGAAGATGGCGCCGCTCGAGGAGCGGGTGTATCGGCATCGCTGCGTGGAAGGTTGGTCGATGGTGATGCCGTGGATTGGGTTTCCGCTTGCAGAACTCATCAAGCGGGCCCAGCCGAACGGCAATGCCAAATACGTGCAGTTCATTACGCTGGCTGACCCGTCGCAGATGCCCGGCCTGTCCACGCCGATTCTGGACTGGCCGTATTCGGAAGGCCTGCGGATGGACGAAGCGATGAACCCGTTGACCTTGCTGACGGTGGGCATGTACGGCGAAGTGTTGCCCAATCAGAACGGTGCGCCGCTGCGGATCATCGTGCCGTGGAAATACGGCTTCAAGAGCGGCAAGTCGCTTGTGAAAATCCGCTTCGTCGACAAGCAGCCTGCCACCAGCTGGAATACCTACGCGCCGAACGAATACGGCTTTTACTCGAACGTGAATCCGAACGTCGACCATCCGCGCTGGAGCCAGGCGACCGAGCGGCGGATTGGAGAAGATGGTTTCTTCACACCGAAGAGAAAGACGCTGATGTTCAACGGCTACGGCGATCAGGTCGCGTCGCTGTATCAGGGCATGGACCTGAAGAAGAACTTCTAGGCGGGAATCGCGATGGCCTCTGAAACACCAACCGTGTCTGAACGTACCCCGCGGCGGCAGCCGCCCGCGGCGCAGCGTTCCGCCGCAGCGGGCGGCCGCTGGGTGGTGCCTGCGAAGATCGCCGTATTCGTGGCGGCATGGTATCCGCTCGCGCGCATCGTGTTCTTCGGCTTGACGGACCGGCTCGGCGCCAACCCGATCGAGTTCATCACCCGCTCAACCGGTCTGTGGACGCTGGTATTCCTGTGCATCACACTTGCTGTGACGCCGCTGCGCCGCTTGACCGGAGTAGGGGCATTGCTGCGTTTCCGGCGCATGCTGGGTCTGTACACGTTCTTCTACGCCACGCTGCATTTCACGACCTATGTCTGGTTCGACAAATGGTTCGACGTGGCGGCGATTCTGAAGGATATTGGCAAGCGGCCATTCATCATGGTCGGCTTCGCGGCGTTTCTGCTGCTTCTCGTGCTGGCCGTGACCTCGCCGCGAGCGATGGTGAGAAAGCTTGGCCGCCGCTGGCAGACGCTGCACCGCGCGATCTATGCTATCGGGGTACTCGCGATCCTGCATTTCTGGTGGATGAAATCAGGCAAGCACGATCTGCTGCTGCCGAAGATATACGGCGCGGTTATGGTTGCGTTGCTGGGATGGCGGCTGCTTGCGTGGCTGCGCGCGCGCGGGGCGGTGTCAACTGGGAAGAGGTGACGGCGTTTCGCTGACAGCGCTTGTGGCTTCAGCCACAGTCCAATAAAGAAGGCGATGCCGCGGTGGCATCGCCTTCTTGTTTCAGCGTGCGGGGCGTCTGCTTCGTGGCGTTCAATCCGGCAGCACTGTTTCACCGGCAAACAGCTGCTTGACCTCTTCGCGCGCGCGGACCACATACGCTTTCTCACCGTCGACCATGACTTCGGCCGCCCGCGGACGCGTGTTGTAGTTCGAGCTCATCACGAAACCATACGCACCTGCCGAGCGCAAGGCGAGCAGATCGCCCGGCTCGATTGCGAGCAGGCGCTCGCGGCCCAACCAGTCGCCACTCTCGCAAACTGGGCCGACCACGTCGTACACATGCGCCGGAGTGTCGCGTTTCACCACCGGCTCAATACCGTGGTACGCCTCGTACATCGCCGGGCGCGCGAGATCGTTCATCGCCGCGTCGACGATGGCAAAGTTCTTTTCCGCGCCGGGCTTCAGAAACTCGACACGCGTGAGCAGCACACCGGCATTGCCCACCAACGAACGCCCCGGCTCGAAATACACTTCGCGATGCCCATGACCGCGCGCTTCGATGTGATCGAGTACCGTACGCACGAACTCGCCGATATCGGGCGGGGTTTCGTCGTCATAGGTGATACCGAGACCGCCCCCCACATCAATGTGACGGATCGACAAACCATCTGCTTCGATCTGTTTGACTAGCTCCAGCAGCTTGTCCACCGCGTCAAGATACGGCGCAATTTCGGTAATCTGCGAGCCGATATGGCAGTCGATCCCCACTACCTCGAGATGCGTCATCGCTGCTGCGGCGCGATAGGTGGCGCGCGCCTCGTCGAACGCCACGCCGAACTTGTTCGACTTCAGCCCGGTGGAAATATACGGATGCGTTTTTGCGTCGACGTCGGGATTCACGCGCAGCGAAACGGGCGCGGTCTTTCCCACTGAAGCGGCAACTGCATTGAGGCGGTCGAGCTCCGGAATCGACTCGACGTTGAAGCATTTGACGCCCGCCTCGAGCGCTTCGCGCATTTCGTCAGCACGCTTGCCGACGCCCGAAAACACCACGTTTTCCGCTTTGCCGCCGGCCGCAAGCACACGTGCGAGTTCGCCGCCCGAGACGATATCGAAGCTCGCGCCGAGTCTTGCAAACACGTTCAGCACAGCGAGATTGCTGTTTGCCTTGGCAGCGACGTGCACGGTGGCGCGGCGGCCAGCACATGCGCCGGCATAGGCCTGCCATGCATCGGTCAACGCCGCACGCGAATAGACGTACAGCGGTGTGCCGAACTGCTCGGCAAGGGAAACGGCGGACACGCCTTCGGTGTGCAATACGCCGTCGACATAGGCAAAAGCGGATCGAGTCATGCGAAAGTCTTATTGAACGGGGGTGCTATCGGAGGCCGGCAGTTGCGGTGCCGACGCGGCCGAATCGGGTACGGTGCGCAGTTCGGTTTCCGGCGACAGCGTCAACGGTGTGCCCGATGTGTCGGGTACGGTACCGGAGGCTGCCTGCGAATCGGGTTTCACTGCGTCAGTCGACGGCGCCTGGGTTTCGTCAGCGGGTTTGGCGGGTAGCGGCGGTACGGTCGGCATGTAGAGCGGCCCGCGCTGCCCGCAGCCGCCAAGAGCGCAACCTGCGACAATGACCAAAGCGGCTACAATCGCGCCGGGCGCCGTTGCGCCGGGCTGACCTAGGTCGGGCGCCGCAGCGCGTGGCTGCCTTACACCGGGCACCATTGAGCGCAACCGGGAAACGACTCGCATGACTGTCCCTGAAAAAATGATCGTTGGAGTTTAGCATGTCCGATAGCGAATACCTGACCCGTGCCGAGGCCGCGCTTGCAGCCATCGAACGCACACTCGACGATACCGAAGCCGATATCGAATTCGAGCGCAGCGGCAACGTTTTGACGCTCGAATTCGAGAATCGCACGAAGATCATCGTGAATCTGCAGCCGCCGATGCACGAAATCTGGATCGCCGCGAAGTCGGGCGGTTTTCATTTCCGTTACGCCGACGGCGCATGGCGCGACACCCGCAACGGCACTGAGTTTTTCGCCGCGCTGTCCGATTACGCGACCCAACAGGCCGGCGAGCCGGTCCGGTTCGAAGCGTAAGCGAGGTGCTTTGCAGGCGTCTTGCCTTACGCTTCGACGCCGCACTGAGCGGTGAGCAGTAAGCGTACGCCGACGAACCCGACTGCAACTGCGGTTAGTGCCCGCGGAACAGGTTCATGATGTTCTGCTTTTCCTCATCACCGACCTGTTGCGGGGCCGCCGCCTCCGCCGCTGCCGCGCCGGACGCCGCATCGCTCGAGTTCGCGTCCAGATCGGCCTGACTCACCCCGACAGTCGCCACGAAACCATTGCCTGGCGTGAAGTTGTCGAAATACGGTTCGTCGCCTAGCGTGACGATGCCGCCAGGCATCGGCATCTTGTATTCCGGCACGCCCTTCAGTGCCTTGGCCATGTAGTCGATCCAGACCGGTAGCGCGAGGCCGCCGCCCGTTTCCTTGTCGCCGAGGCTGCGTGGATTGTCGTAGCCGATCCATGCGATGGCGGTAAGCGTGTGCTGATACCCGGCGAACCACGCATCGCGCGAGTCGTTGGTCGTCCCGGTTTTGCCACCGAGATCGGTGCGCTTGAGGACGTTGCTCTTCGCTCCGGTACCGCGTTGCGCGACGCTTTGCAGCAGGCTGTTCATCACATAAGCATTGCGCACGTCGATTGCGTGCGGCGCGCTCTGCCCCGCGACGAGCGGCTTGGCTTGCGCAACGCTCGCGCCACGCTGGTCGGTCACTTCCGCGATCAGATACGGGTTGATCCGATACCCACCATTGGCGAACACCGAAAACCCTCCGGCCATCTGCAGCGGTGTGACGAGCCCGGCACCGAGCGCCATCGGCAGATAGGCAGGATGACGGTCCGCATCGAAGCCGAAACGCGTAATGTACTGCTGCGCGTATTTAGGCCCGATCTGGTTGAGGATGCGGATCGACACGAGGTTCTTCGACTTCTGCAGCGCGGTGCGCATCGTCATTGGACCGTCGAAGCCGCCGCCGTAGTTCTTGGGCTCCCACGCCTGGCCGCCGGTTTCCGCGGCAGTGAAGAACAGCGGCGCATCGTTGATCACGGTGGCCGGCCCAAGACCTTTTTCAAGCGACGCCGAATAGATAAACGGCTTGAAACTCGAGCCCGGTTGCCGCCACGCCTGGGTGACGTGGTTGAACTTGTTCTTGTTGAAGTCGAAGCCGCCGACCAACGCGCGGATCGCACCATCCTGTGGCACCACCGACACGAAAGCCCCTTCCACCTGCGGCAACTGCGTGATCGACCAGCCACCGTCGTCTCCCTTGACGATCCGGATGATGGCACCGGGACGGATACGCTGATTCGCCTGTGCGCGCGGCCCGAGTGCGAGCGACGCGAAGCGCAGGCCGTCGCCCTGCAGCGTCGCGACGTTGCCGTCGGCGAGCGTCGCTTCGACCTGCTTTGGACTCGCGGTGGTAACCACAGCAGCGACGAACTCGCCGTCGTCCAGATGTTCGAGCAGCGCGTCGTCGATGGCCTGTTGGCGCTCGTCCTCGTCAGCAGGCAGATCAATGAACGCCTCTGGACCGCGGTAGCCATGACGTCGTTCGTAGTCCATCAGACCTTTGCGCAACGCATGGTAAGCCACATCCTGGTCGGCGGAGTCGATCGTGGTCACGACATTCAGCCCACGTGTGTAGGCCTCTTCGTGGTATTGGGCGTACATCATCTGACGCACCATTTCCGCCACGTATTCTGCGTGCACGCTGAATTCCTTGACCGCGCTCTTGACGGCGAGCGGCTGTTTGCTCGCCTCGTCGTACTGCTCCTGCGTGATGTAGTGCAACTCCAGCATGCGCTGCAGGATGTACTCCTGACGAATCCTGGCACGCTTCGGATTGACGACCGGGTTATAGGCCGAAGGAGCCTTGGGCAGACCCGCGAGCATTGCTGATTCGGCGAGCGTGAGGTCTTTCATGTCCTTGCCGAAATACACCCGCGCTGCGCTGGCGAAGCCATACGCGTGCTGACCGAGATAGATCTGATTCATATACACCTCGAGAATCTGATCTTTCGTCAGCTTCGACTCGATCTTGTACGCGAGCAACATCTCGTAGATCTTGCGCGTGTAGGTCTTTTCGCTCGAGAGAAAGAAGTTGCGGGCGACCTGCATGGTGATCGTGCTGGCGCCCTGCGTAGCGTGGCCGTTGTTCAGCGCGACGAAGCCCGCCCGCGCAATACCCATCAGGTCCACGCCGCCGTGATCGTAGAAGCGTGCGTCTTCAATGGCGAGCACCGCCTTCTTGAGATTGTCGGGGACATCCTGAATGTGCACGATGTCGCGCCGCTCTTCACCGAACTCACCGATCAGTACATGGTCTGCCGTGTAGATGCGCAGCGGAACCTTCGGACGATAGTCAGTAAGCGCGTCGATCGAAGGCAGGTTCGGCGTGGCAACCACCAGCGCATAACCGGTCACGAGTCCGGCGCATGCGATGCCGGCGAATATCAGACCTACCAGCCCCAGGACGAGCTTCAGCCACAGCGGACGTTTGCGCTTCTGTCGAGCGGGTGGCGAGGGCGGCGGGGATGTAGGGGAAGACGATTGCATATGAATACCAAAAAACAGTCCCGCGATTATAGCCGCCTGGCTCGTTAGCTTTCGACATGCTTACATTGGACATGCCGCGCAGGTGATGACCTTACTGTAGACGCTTTGAGGTCGCCCAGGGAGCCGTGAGCTTCACGTTAGCCATTCGGCTGAATATCGCGCATCGCCACTGCTGCGCACAATTGCCTCCGGTACTCGCGCTCGAATGTTTCGACGCGTGTGCCACGTATTTGGCATGTGTCTTAAGGGAGGCGGGATGACATTTAAAAGTTCGTTGCAGTTGAAGGTGCGGCGTTTTGCTGCGGGGATTGACGTAAGTCCGCAGGCGGTGAGGTTGGTGGTGTTAAGCCAGCGTTTGCCCGTGGGCGGTCTGCTGCGCGTCGAATATCTCGCGGCCGTACCGCTTGCTGCCGGTGCGATGGCGGGTGTCGAGATCGTGGATCGGAGCGCTGTGACGCGTGCGTTGCGCGATGTGTTCGCGGAGCTGCCGCGTGCCTGTGCTTCGCGCGCGCTACGCTGCGCGATGGCGTTGCCGGCCTCGGCAACGCTGATGTCGAGTTTGCCGCTCGCGCGCTTGAGCGCTGCGGGCGACGTCGAGGCAGCAGACGGACCTTCGCTCGCGGCGCTGGAGTCAGCCGTGTGGAACGAAGCAGAGCGTATTGCGGGAATCGAGCGTCATGCGCTGGCGGTCGACTGGTTCATTGAACGCTCGCCGCGTGGCGCCGGTGCGGTAACGATCGCGACAGCCGCGCGCCAGCATCTGGAGGCACGCATCGAGTGTGCCGCAGCGGCGGGTGTCACGCTGACGGCGATCGACGGCGAACCGCACGCGGCTTTGCGCGCACTGGTGCACGCGGCCGCTATGGAGCTGGAGCAACAAGAACCTTATGCAGCGATCTGGATCGGTGCGGAGGGTGTGTACGGTTGGCGTATTGTCGACGACGCGGTTGTCGGTGAGATGCACTATCCCTCGCCTGAGCATTCCGATCTGGCCGATGCGTTGCGCGATCTTGCGGACGGCGTTGCCCTCGGCTACGCGTTCCTCGGGGGTGACGTGGAACTACTCGATGGAGTGGGTTTTTCCGAAGCAGACCTCGGCGATGTACTGGGCTGCACGATGGTGCCGTTCGAATGTATAGCGTTGGGCGACTGCGCGCGCCCGTTGTCCGCGAAGTTACTGCACGAGTCGAACTGCGCGGTGGCATTCGGCCTCGCATTGCGCGGAGTGATGGAATGATGTGGATGAACTCGCGCACAGGGCCAGCCGGACATCCGGTGTGGATAGGCGGCTTCAATCTGCTGCCTTACCGGCAACGCAACGCGCGCTGCGCGCGGCGACGCTGTCTGCTCGAATGGTTGGGCGCGGCGCTCGTCGGCTGCGCGGCCGTGCTGGTGGCGGGCGGCTGGCAGACGTTCGAACGCGCGCGGCTGGATGCGCAACGTGCAGCCATCGAGAGCGAGTTGGTCGGCCTTGCCATGCCGCTTGCGGAGCACGCACGGCTCCAGCGCGACGCCGATGAGCGGAGCAAGCGGGCCGCGCGTGCGATCGCGCTATCCGAGCCATTAGTACGTCTACTTGATCTGCTCGATACGTTGAGCCATGTGTCCGCGGATGACGTCGTCCTGCAGCAGCTTCGACAACGTATGCACGAGACGGAATTGCTTGCGATATCGAAGGACCCTTTGGCGTCCACGGTCTGGCTTGAAGAATTGAGCAGCGTGCGCGGCGTGAAGAGTTCCGAGGTCGCCGACCTGCATCCTTTGCCTCGTACTGGACGCGATGCGGCAGCAGGCAGCGGTGGCGCGGTCGAGTTTGCCGCGCGATTGCGTTGGGATGAGCCCGTTAAAAATGCGGGGCATCCGGCAGCGCCCGCGAATGGGGGATCACACGAGGCCGATCAGAAGCGAGGTGCGCGATGAGTACGTTGTTTGCGGATCGCACCGGCGTTTTGAATCAGACTACGCAAGCCTCGAACTGGATGAATCAAATCCGTTTGCCGCTTGAAGCGTGGAGCGCGCGTCGACGCCATCTGGCGGGGGCTCTTATCGCGGCGACGGTGTTTGGTGCGGGCGCGAATGCCTGGATCGCGGCCGATCTGGTTGGTGTTCAGGCAAGCCGTACGACCCTGTCCGAAGCGCAACAGCGCGTCGCCCAGGCAAAACGGTCCGTTGCCCAGTTGCCCGAACAACACCGAAGCGCTGCGCTTGCTTCGCTCGGGAAATCGCCGGAGCCTTCCACGCCTGCTGACGACGTGCGCCTGATTTCGCTGCTCGCAGCCCGCTGCGGCGTTACGTTGCTCACGTTGGCGCCGGCCGCAGGAAACGGCGCGGGCCTGGACGCGGTGCGACCTATGCAGCTCACCGCCCAGACGGATTTCCTGCACCTGATGATGTTCCTGCGCGGCCTGTCGGACCTGCCGGTGGTGGTGGTGCCCGAGGATCTCACCGTGAAACGCAGTACAGGGGCGTTGTTCGTCAGCGCCACGTTGCATGTGTTCAATGCGTTGAGCCCCGCGTCCGTTAGTCCCGCGATTCTGGTCGATGACGACCTGGAGGCGGACGACGAGGACGTCGTCTTCGACGATCCCTTCGCATCCCCGCTGCAACCGGAGGGGGACCAGGCGCAAGCTGGCCTGCTGCGCCTCGCCGGTCTGTTGCACGACCGGACCCGCGGTCTCGCGCTACTCGAAACAACGGACGGCGCTGCGACCGTCGAGCAAGGTCAGTTCGTGGGTGGCGACCGGGTCACAGGCATGGACGCACTTAGCATCACGCTGACGAATCGCGTCGGCACGCGCACGCTGGCACTGACGGAGGCTTCATGAAGACGGGGGTGAGGAGAATTCGGCTGGCGCTTGGCAGCGCCTTCCTGTGTGTCGGTGCGGCGCACGCATCGTTGCCGCCGCTCCCGCCAATGATGCCGTCGGACGACGCGGTCGAGCCGTATGACACACCGCCGTTGCCGCGGAATCTGGCGGTCGAGGTGCCGAATCCGTTTCTGCACCCGGACGCGGCCGATGAGGAGCCAATGGCCGACCGACCGGTAGGCGTACTTGATCGGGAAAGCGCTGCGGAGGATGAGGGCGACGGCGTGCAGTTTGGGGGGGCGCAATTCGATAACTCGGAGCGCGATGGGCGGCGGCTCAATAGCCAGCAGCGCGACGGCATGCAGCCTGACGGTACGCAACTTGACGATGTGCAACTCGAGGGCAAACCGCTTTCAGCCTCACGCATTGCGGTGCCGCGCGCGGAATCGTCGGCTCACGCACTCGAAGGTCCGCCCGTGCCGCTTGCCCCGGCGCAGCGCCTCGGCGACTCGTCCAACCAGGCCGCGTACGACGGTCTGTCGCCCGACAAACCGATCTCGCTGAACTTCCAGCGTGCCGAACTGGGCGCGGCACTGAATGCATTCGCACAGTTCACCGGCCTGAATATCGTCGCCAGCGACAGGGTTCGAGGCA
>Ga0302316_10000861_pt1 | contig 25454 bp, 37 predicted proteins | sample III_Palsa_N3_2_FD_200456 | JGI IMG/M metagenome (GOLD analysis project Ga0302316, IMG submission 200456) | Peat permafrost microbial communities from Stordalen Mire near Abisko, Sweden - III_Palsa_N3_2 | ecosystem: Environmental > Terrestrial > Soil > Palsa > Peat permafrost | place: Sweden...
TGTCGAGCGCATCCAGATGGCGATTGCCGATGGGGCTTTTACGCACGAACTCGATCAAGCTGGCGCCACTGCCCTCGCCCTGCACATTCAAATCAAGCAGCGGGCTGGCAAAATCGGGGATCAGTGCGACGCCCTTGTCGAGCTTCACGCCCAATGCCTGCCCAGCAGTGTCCTCCACCAGCATACCGTTATCGACAAAGCTGGCGACCGCACTCACGCCTTCGGCGCGCGGCCAGTCGTTGCCGTAATCGAAGGTCAGACCGCTGATTTCTGCACGCGCCTCGAAGCGACCCTCGTTATGCCGAAACGGCCAGTCGCCAAGGCTGCCGTGCACCAACACCTGCGCCTGATCGATATTGCCTGCCACCAGGGCATTGTCCAGCCAGGTGACGGTTGCCGGCGGTATCGCGTTGATCGGCAGGTATTGCTTGGCGACTAGCAGGTCGGCATGGTCGAGGCTGGCGTACATATCCATCACAGGCGGCCCGCCCTGTGCCGGCAGTGTCATCTCGCCGCGCACCTCACCGGCATAACCCGTACCGGCAAACTGCAGCGCGTCCACGCCGATATGCCAGTCGCCACTGTCGGGCCAGAAAGCCAGCGTGCCGCCCAACGAGCTCAGGGAAAACGGCTGACGGAAGCTCTGCGGGAATTGCAGCATGCTGGCCTGGGGCGGCAACTCCAGCGAGAACGCCTCGGCATCCCCGCGCAGCTCTCCACGCAGATCGTTCACGCCAGGTAACTTGCCGACCGCATCGATGCCCAGCCCGCTAAACGTCAAATCAATCGCCTGCACGCCAGCGGTTTGATTCCATTGCAAGGCCACTCGATTGAGATCACCGTGCGGATGTCCACCGCTCAGCCACTGCGCCATCGGCAGCCCCAGATCCGGCTTCAATGCCAGCCACGGCAGCAGCGAGGCCACCTGCAAATCACGCGCAGCAACGCCGACGCTGGCTGGCTGGCCCTGCGGTTGATGCAGGCTGAGGGCGAGCAGGCTGCCGTCGTCACCGGCCCAACGAAGCGCATAGCCATCATCAGCCGTCCGGCGCAGACCGGTAACCCCGTGCACGGCTGAAACACCAGCGCGAACTCCCCCGGCCTGCGAAATGGCCAGTTGATCGAGATCGAAGCGAGCCGAGCTGCTGATCAGCTTTCCGCGACGCCAGTCCAGCCACGCAGCAATCTTTCCATGACCTTGTTCAGCCGTATAGCCGTCCAGATCGATGCCCTGCAGCAGTGGTTTCAAATCGACGTCATCCGCGCCGAGCCAGAGATGACCCGAGCTGCCATCTTCACGAAAACGCCCCGCGACACGCAATACGGCGGCCGCCCCGTCACGCTGCAGCACACCGCCGAAACGAATATGGTCGCCTTGCCGACTAAGGCGCAGTTGCTGCGCGAGCAATGAGTAGCTCTTGCCAGGTTTTGCATCGGTGATAACGACTCGAAGATTCTCAAGCCAGATATCCATCGACAGTGGGCCCAGCGACAGCGGCTGTTGATTTCCACCGCCGGCCACGCCGATACCGTTGACGTGCCAGCCGCCGTCGGCGTCATGCGCCAGATCCAGCTCCAGGCCGCGCACGTGCAGATTGACCAGATGTCGGGACGGTGCCAGCCAGCCGCCAAAATCCAGCTTCAGCTCGGACTCCGGAATTTGCAGTGCCGCACCAGCCTGCCCTTCAAGCGCCCCGACAGTCACACCGTGCATCACGAATAGCGGCCCGGATGGCGTCCAGCGGCCCTCCATCGAGGCAAAACTCACCGGTCGCTGCAATCGCTCGCTAAGCTGAGCGGCCACCCACTCGGGATGTCGCGCAAGCAGTGGCAACAGCAGCTGGGTCAGAGCCATCACCACCGCGAGCATGATCACGGCCACACCGGTGATCCAGCCTGTTGCACGCGCACAGCCATGCAACCGTCGTTGCCACAACGCCTTCACGCGCAGTCATCCGGGCCAGACTTAGGGACAGACTTACAACAAAACCACATCAAACTGTTCCTGCGAGTAATGCTCTTCGGCCTGAAAGCGTATGCTTTTTGAGATGAACTCTTCCAATTCGGCGACCGCGCCAGACTCTTCTTCGAGGATGCGGGTGACGACCGACGGGCTGGCCATGACCAGCAATTTCTCGGCGTTGAACTGGCGCACCGCACGCGTGATTTCGCGAAAAATTTCGTAAGTGACCGTTTCGGCCGTCTTCAATTGGCCGCGACCGTTGCAGGTGGCGCAAGGTTCGCACAGCTGGCGCGCAAGACTCTCCGTCGTACGCTTGCGCGTCATCTCCACCAGACCCAGCGCCGACATCGGATACACCGTGGTCTTGGCATGATCACGTGCCAGACCCTTGTTCAACATGCGCAGTACCTGGCGCTTGTGCTCCTCATCGATCATGTCGATGAAGTCGATGATGATGATGCCGCCGAGATTGCGCAGGCGCAGCTGGCGCGAAGCTGCCTGTGCGGCTTCGAGGTTGGTGCGGTAAACCGTTTCCTCCAGATTGCGCGTGCCCAGATACGCGCCGGTGTTGACGTCGATCGTGGTCATGGCTTCGGTCTGATCGACGATCAGGTAGCCGCCAGACTTCAGCGGCACTTCCTTTTTCAGCGCGCGTTGCATTTCGTCCTCGACACCATAGAGATCGAAGATCGGCCGCTCGCCGTCGTAGTGCTCGATGCGGTCGTCAAGGTGCGGCATGAACTTGTGCACGAACTTGACCACTTTCTCGAAGGTGGCGTGCGAATCGATACGCACTTTTTCGATATCGTCGTTGAGCATGTCGCGCAGGCTGCGCAGCGGCAGCGACAGCTCTTCGTAGACGCGCTCGCCGACCTTGGCCTTGGCGATGTTTTCCTGCACCACGCGCCAGACCTTGCTGAGGTAGGTGACGTCGAACGCCAGCGATTCGGCGCTTTGCCCTTCGGCATTGGTGCGCACGATGTAGCCCAGCGGATGCTCGCCGATCAGCGGCGTCAGCACTTCCTTTAGGCGCTGGCGCTCGGCTTCGTCCTCGATGCGGGTGGAGATGCCCAGCGTGCGAGCGTACGGCAGCAGCACCAGATAGCGCGATGGAATCGACAGATGCGCCGAGAGCCGCGCGCCCTTGGTGCTGATCGGATCCTTGACCACCTGCACCACGATCTCCTGGCCTTCGTGCACCAGTTCGCTGATCGACGGCGTGTATCCGCTGCCTGTCGGCTCCATGCCATCGGCGAGTGGCGGCGGCGCGGGCCGCACGATGTCCGAGGCGTGCAGGAAAGCGGCACGTTCCAGCCCGATCTCCACGAACACCGCCTGCATGCCGGGCATCACGCGCTGCACGCGACCCTTGTAGACGTTGCCGACATAGCCACGTTTGGAGGCCCGTTCAACGTGCACCTCCTGCAACATGCCGTTCTCGACCACGCCGACCCGCGTCTCACGCGGCGTCACGTTGATCAGAATTTCTTCGCTCACCGGATACTCCCCAAATTGATCTTCTTTATAGCGGTTGAGGAGGCTTGCTGTCGACGAACCATTTCTGCCTGCGTCCAGCAACATCAGTGATTTACGCCACTATGCTAGCTACCTGCATGACGATAAAAGAGCGCGGAATCGGCCATCGACCGCGACAAAGACGGCTGCGCCAGCGCCGCCCGCAGGCGCGGCAGGCTCTGCAGACAATGGGCCTGAACAAAGGCAATCGTGCCCTCGTGCGCCCGGCAGCACAGGCCCCAGTCGGTTCGACGAATGATGACCGCGAGTATCAGTGCAAGGCTTATGGCGACGCCAAACCGCAGCCACGGCTCCTGATTCCAGATTTCAAGTAATGGCATGTCGCCAGTCTGGCGATCAGCACGTGGACAGCGCGTCGCCAAGGGGTACACCCGTTCAATTCCCGTAACCGCATCGCGTAAAGTAACGCCATGACTGCAACCCCGACACTACTGGCCTGGAGCGGCGGCAAGGACTGCCTGCTCGCGCTGCAGCGGCTGCTGGCCGACCCGCAGTGGCAGGTCGTCGGGTTGCTGACCACGATCAACCGCAACTATTCGCGGGTCGCCATGCACGGCATCCAGCGCGACATCCTGCTGGCGCAGACGGCGGCTCTGGGGCTGCCACTGGTCGAGGTTCTGCTGGACTGGCCCGGCAGCAATGATGCCTACGAAGATGCCCATGCCAAAGGGCTCGTCGAGGCGCGCATGCGCTGGCCGGGTGTCCGTCACTGCGCCTTCGGCGATCTGTTCCTGCAGGATGTGCGCGACTACCGCGTGCGCCAGCTCGGTCGCGACAACTGGCGCGCGGTTTTCCCGCTATGGGGTGAAGACACCGCGGCACTATCGCGACGTTTCGTCAGCGAAGGACATCGCGCCATGCTTTGCTGTGTGGACACGCAGCAACTTGATGCTGAGTACTGCGGTCGTGAGTTCAACACGGCGCTGCTCGACCAGCTGCCGCCCGGTGTCGATCCATGCGGTGAGCGCGGCGAGTTCCATACTCTGGCTTTTGATGGTCCGCTGTTTCGCGAGCCGCTGAAGCTGCGCCGGGGCGAATCGGTCTTGCGTGACGACCGTTTTCAGTTCACTGATTTTTTGCTTGATGGCGTCAGACCGCATAACGCCCGGCTTGATGATTGAGGACGCCGAACTCAATGCGCACGGATGACGGCCATGTGTTGCCCGACGTGCTGCAGTCTGGTCTGGCGCTGGTGTTCTGTGGCACCGCCGCGGGCAAGCGCTCGGCAGCCGAAGGCGCGTACTACGCGCACCCCGGCAACCTGTTCTGGCGAGCGCTGTATCAGTCGGGGCTGACGCCTCGCCTGCTGGCGCCGGCAGAATTTTCGCAGCTGCCGCATTACGGCATCGGGCTTACCGACCTGGCTAAACATCACATCGGCAATGACAGCCAGCTGCCGCGCGATGCTTTCGATGCTGCCGCACTTGTCACCAAGATCGAACATTACGCACCGCGCCTGCTCGCCTTCACCAGCAAGAACGGCGCACGCGCCGCGCTCGGCCATGCGGTCGACTACGGTCTGCAGAACGACACCATCGGTAGCACGCAAGTGTTCGTGCTGCCCTCGCCATCCGGGCAGGCGCGCGGCCACTGGAATATCGCGCCCTGGCTGGCCCTGGCACAGCTCAGTGGCATCACGCTTGAGCAACGAAAAATCTGAAGCTCTCAGTCAACCGGCGTCGTCCGGTATTTGCTGACGTCGCGCTCCTGCACTGGTGGCGCATGATTCGACCAGGCCTGCCGGATATAGCTCTCCACAGCCGCAACGTCGGCATCGCCAAGCTGCTGGGCATACGGCGGCATCGAATAAGACCGAGGATTGCCCATCGTGCCTGGGGCAAAACCACCGAGCAGCACGATGCGTGTGGCGTTCATGCCTGACGGCTCAGTCACCGAGGCATTCGCGTTCAGCGGTGGATAGATGCCCGCGACACCGTTGCCGTCTTTGCCATGGCATCCGGCGCACTGCTGGTCGTAGACCGTTTCACCCTGATCGGCCTGCGCCTTGTGATTGAACACATCTTTTGGCACGTCAGCCATCGTGCGTGCCGGCAGCGATTGCAGATACACGGCAATCGCCTGCAGGTCATCGTCTGCAAGGTGCTGCGTACTTTCGGTCACTACCTCGGCCATCGGTCCAAACGCCACGCCCTTGGCCGACTGACCGGTTTTCAACAGTTTGACAATATCCTTGCTGCTCCATCCCTGCAGACCGCCGTTAGTTCGCGTACTGAGATCAGGCGCGTACCAGTTTTGTGCGGGTATCTCTCCGCCGGACAAAAGCTGCTGACTGGATATTGCGCCCAGCGCATTACGCGCATCGTGACACTCGTTGCAATGACCCAGGCCCTGCACGAGATAGGCACCGCGATTCCACTGGGCCGATTGCTTCGCATCGGCCTGGTACTGTCCTTCGCGGAAGTAGAGCAGACGCCAGCCGATCAGGATGTCGCGAACGCTGTAAGGGAACCGCAAGTTTGGCCGTCCAGACGTCTGATGCACCGGCGGCAGCGAGCGCAGGTACGCGAAGATGGCCAGTGTATCGGCCGGATGCACCTTGGTAAAAGCGGTGTAGGAGAACGCCGGATAAAGCAGTTCGCCATGACGGCCGATGCCACTGTGCAGAGCGCGCCAGAAATCCTCGAAGTTCCATCGGCCGAGACCGGTGTCGTTATCTGGCGTGATGTTTGGCGAAGGAATCTCTCCGAAGGGAGTGACCACGGCACGGCCGCCGGCATACGGCTGACCGCCCGGCATTGTGTGGCAGACGCTGCAATCGCCAGCTTTGGCGAGATATTCGCCGCGGGCGATCAGGGCGGGATCTTTCAGCGTGGCATCACTGATCGTGCGCATCGCCCTCGGCAGCGGTTCGGCATGATCACGGCGAAGAAAAAGCCAGCCGACCACCATGACGACGAGCAGCAAAAGCAGGATCAACGCACGGCGCAACCATTTCATGCGCCGTCCCCTTTCGCAGCCAGCACACCGCATCTCAGTGGCGGCGTCACCGAACCTGCCGCTTGCGCGTGCGCATCGCTCGCCGGCTGTTGGCTGGCCAGCCACGCGGATACAGCGGTGATGTCGTCCGGGCTCAACCGGTTCGCAATCTGTGCCATGCAGTCTGGCGCAGTCGACGCGCGCGTGCCGGTGCGCCAGGAACCCAGTTGGGAACTCACATAGTCATACGGCAAGCCGACCAGGCCAGGAATATTCGGCTCCACACCGGTGAGCTGCCTGCCATGACAACTCTGGCAGGGCGGCAACTTGGCAGCCGAATCGCCCTGCGTAACGATCTGCTCACCCCGTTGAAGTACGGCAGCCGGGAGTGTCGGCACGGGCGAACTCTTGTACGGCACCTGCTGGCTTGAGAAATAATCGGCGATCTCGCGCATGTAAGCCGGGCTGAGCGGCTGCACGATGTATTGCATCGGCGCATATTTGCGCTGGCCACTTTGAAAATACTGCAGCTGCCTGGCGAGATAACTGGCCGGCTTGCCCGCGAGGCGCGGAAAGAAATGGCTGTCGGCCGAACCCTGGCCGTGATCCCCGTGGCAGCTGGTGCAGGCGGCGATGCGCTGCTGCAAGGTATCGGGAATCGGTGCCGGGACAGTATGGTTGGCTGCGCTCGCTGGACGCGCGGCAAGTAGCAGCAGAATGACGGCGACCGGAAGCCAGCGGGTGATGACGCTTCGGGATACTTTCATTGTGGCGCAAAGATTCATCCCTGCATTCTCATTGATATGGGATTTGAGTGCTTGCGCAAAAAGTCACATGGGGATGCCGCGAAATGGCTATGCCACGATAAGCTGCAACCTCAACAGCACCCGGAGTGCAGCATGGTCCGCTCGATTCTCGTCTGTGCCCTGTTTAGCGGGGCTGCCTTGGCCAGCGCCTCCTCCGCCGTGCCGGATGCAACCGATGCCTACGCCTCGATCGCCGAACTGCAACAGCAGATGGACACAGGAAAACTCAACACCGCAACTCTGGCCCGGCAATTTACCGCGCGCGTTCAACAGATCGATCAGGGTGGACCAACCCTGCGCGCCGTGCTGGAGGTGAATCCGGATGCGGCCACTATCGCTGCGACCATCGACAGACAGCGCACGAAAAAGCATGGGCCGCTTTACGGCATCCCGGTCATGCTGAAGGACAATATCGACACCGGCGACCGTATGCAGACCACCGCGGGCTCACTTGCAATGATGGGCGCACCGGCATCGCAGGATGCAGCCTTGGTAAAGCGACTGCGCGCAGCGGGTGCGCTGATACTGGGCAAGACGAATCTTAGCGAGTGGGCGAACTATCGATCCAATCACGCCAGCAGCGGCTGGAGCGGACGCGGTGGCCAGACACGTAATCCCTACGCGCTTGATCGCAATCCGTGCGGATCCAGTGCCGGCTCGGCCGCTGCGGTGGCTGCCGGGCTCACCACGGTCGCGATCGGCAGCGAGACGGACGGCTCGATTATTTGCCCCTCATCAATGAACGGCCTTGTCGGCATCAAACCCACGCTGGGCTTGGTCAGTCGCAGCGGCATCGTACCGATCAGCCACAATCAGGACACCGCCGGCCCGATCGCACGCAGCGTTGCCGATGCCGCCACCCTTCTCAGCGTAATGGCTGGCCGCGACGCCAAAGATCCGGCAACGATCGATGCCGACAAACACGCGACCGACTACACCCGTTTCCTCGATCCGAACGGCCTGCGCGGCAAGCGCATCGGCGTGGTACGCCAGCTTGGTGGCGCGGAGCCGAATGCTGATCGGGTTCTCAATGCGGCGATTGCCGTCATGAGGGCGCAGGGTGCGGTGATCGTCGACCCTGTCACGCTGCCACATCTGAGCGAACTGGGCGAGCCGGAGACGACCGTGCTTCTGTATGACTTCAAACACGACATCAATGCCTATCTGGCCACGCGCCGCGGACTAACGGTGCACACGCTGCCCGATCTGATCGCCTTCGACAAACGCGAAGCCGCACGCGAAATGCCATGGTTCGGACAGGAGCTGTTTGAGCAGGCCGAGGAAAAGGGACCGCTCACTGAAACGGCTTATACGCAGGCGCTGGAAAAAGCCAAACGACTGGCCGGTCCGGAGGGGATCGATGCGGCACTAGAGGCGGATCATCTCGATGTGCTGCTGGCGCCATCATGGGGTCCGGCGTATATGACCGACCCGGTGCTGGGCGATCACATCGTCAGTGGCGATCCGACGATTGGCGGCGCCTCGCAGCCGGCCGCCGTCTCGGGCTATCCCTCGATGACCGTACCCGCTGGCTGGGCCCACGGATTACCCGTGGGCATCGTGCTGTTTGGTGCGAAGTGGAGTGAGCCGACACTAATTGCCATAGCCTACGGCTTCGAGCAGCACACGCATGCCTGGCAGCCGCCGAAATTTCTCACTTCGATAAATGATTCCCCGGCCGACCAGTGACTGGCGCATAGGCCGGCATCAGCATTTGACCGGAGCGCGCATCGGCCTCGGCGAACGCACCTGATCAAGCGCTCATCAAATCAGGCCCCGGTCGAACCGACTGACTTGCGCACGATCAGCATCGCCAGCTCGAGCGACTGCTCATAATTCAGACGTGGGTCGACCATCGACTTGTAGGCCCGATCGAGATCGGTTTCTGACAAGTCGCGCGCGCCACCCATGCACTCGGTGACATCCTCTCCGGTGAGTTCAAGATGCACGCCACCGAGCCGCGTACCGGCAGCGGCATGGATGTCGAACGCCTGATCAAGCTCACCGGCGATGTTGTTGAAACGGCGAGTCTTGTAGCCGTTCGAGGTGCTCTCGGTGTTGCCATGCATCGGATCGGCGACCCACAGCACGCGGCGCCCTTCCCGCTTCACGGCCTGGAGCAGCGGTGGCAACGCCTCGGCGATTTGCGCATTGCCCATGCGATGGATTAGGGTCAGCCGGCCAGGTTCGTCGTGCGGGTTCAACGCCTCGATCAACGGCAGCAGCTTTTCGGGCGTTACCGTGGGACCAATCTTTACCGCAATCGGATTATTGATGCCGCGGAAATATTCCACATGCGCGCCATCCAGCGCCGCCGTGCGCATGCCGATCCACGGGAAATGCGTGGACAGGTTGAACCAACCGCGATGACGCGGTACCTGGCGAGTCAGCGCCTGCTCGTAGTGCAATAACAGCGCTTCATGCGAGGTGAAAAAGTCCACGCGTGAAAACCCGGCGATCGGGCCAGCCAGGGTTTCCATAAAACGCAGCGAATCGCCGATGTTGGCCACCATCTGCCGATACTCGGCCGCCAGCGGCGAACTCTCGACCCAAGCGAGATCCCAATATTCCGGATGATGCAAATCGGCGAAACCGCCGTCGATCAGTGCCCGAACGAAATTCATCGTCAGCGCCGAATGCGCATGCGCCTGGATCAGCCGCTGTGGATCCGCGCGACGCGCTTCGGGCGTAAAGGCCTGGCCATTGATCAGATCGCCGCGAAAACTCGGCAGCGTCACGCCGTCGCGCGTTTCGTTATCGGTTGAACGCGGCTTCGCGTACTGCCCCGCGAAACGGCCCACGCGCAGCACCGGCTTCTTCAATCCATGCACCAACACCAGGCTCATCTGCAGCAGCACTTTGAGGCGGTTGGAAATAATCGGACTCGTGCAGTCGTTGAAACTCTCCGCACAGTCGCCACCCTGCAGCAGGAACCGATGGCCATCCTGCGCCTCCGCCAGTGCCTGCTTCAGCGCCAACACTTCCCACGACGTTACCAGCGGCGGCAAGCGTGTGAGATGGGCACCGGCTTCGGCAAGCTCGACAGCGTCCTCGTAATGCGGCTGCTGTAACGCCTCATGCTGCTGCCAGGAATCGGGCGCCCAATGCGTGGCTTCCGGGAGACCTGGCGAACCGGAATCGATCGCCGCAGCGCTCAAAGGTCGGATATTCATCTCGACGCACTCCGCTTGCGCGTGGCCACGATCGCCAGGATCGCCAGCAACACAAACCATAAAAGGCTCCATGCCGGCATGGGCAGGCCAAGTATCGGCTCGACCTTGGCACACTCACCCGAACCGGTAAAAACCAGTTTCAGCACCTTGGCAAACGGAAACGCACTGAACATATAGTCCAAGGGTGGTCCGCAAGAAGGGATCTGGTCAGCTGGCAATGACTGAATCCATAAATGCCGGCTGGCCACGCCGATGCCGAAGATCGCACCCAGCAGCGCACCACCCGTACAGATCCATCGACCGCCGGTGCGAGGACCGAAGATTGCGCCCAATAAAAAGAATCCGCCCATCACCATAAAAGCGATGCGCTGGAAAATGCACAATGGACAGGGATTCATGCCCCACTCGTGCTCGGCGTAGAGCGCGAAACCAAGCAGCCCGACACAGATGAAAAATCCGAGCAGGAAACAGAGGCGATACGACCAGCGAAATGGGTTCATGGCTCACGGGTACATTGCAGGGGAGATGACATTACCTGCTCGCTCTGCCGCTGTCAGCAGCATTGCGTCGCCAGTAACTCGGGCTTGGAAAACACAGACAACAAAAAGCCCGGCAAGTTACCCGCCGGGCTTTCGTATTTCGAGTCGTCAGGGCCGGAAGGCCCATCGATTACTCGGCGTCGACTGCCTCGACCTGCGGGCGACCGACCAGTTCGACGTACGCCATCGGCGCATTGTCGCCGGGGCGGAAACCGCACTTGAGGATACGCAAGTAGCCGCCGGGACGCTCACGGTAACGTGGGCCCAGCTCGACGAACAGTTTGCCGACCGCTTCCTTGTCGCGTAGGCGCGAGAAAGCAAGGCGGCGATTGGCAACACCGTCAGCCTTGGCGAGCGTGATCAGCGGCTCGGCCACACGGCGAAGTTCCTTCGCCTTGGGCAGGGTGGTACGGATCAGCTCATGCTTGATCAGCGAGGACGCCATATTCTTGAACATGGCTTCGCGGTGCGAGCTGGTGCGATTGAGTTTGCGTCCGGATTTTTGATGGCGCATGGCAAAAGTCTCTATGTCTATTGTTATGAAAAGCCGGCTCGTACGTCCAGCTTCCCGCGGATATCCGCTATGAGGAGCCTTTTAAGCACAGGCTCTTATTAGAAGTGCGGCCACGGATGGCCGCCTTTGGCAGTTGGCAAAGCGGATACGAACATGCTCGCCAAACCGGAACGAAACAGCGATCAAGGAGGATCGCAAAAATAAATACTGCGGCCACGGATGGCCGCTTTTGGTATTCAGCTGGAGCGCCATATGCGCTCCGACTGGAGGTTTACTACTCAGCGATCAAGGACGATCGCACAACTAAACCCGATCACAAATACTATCAACCCAACTGCATACCGTGCGACAAGCCCGGCGGCGGCCAGTTCTCAAGCTTCATGCCCAGGGCCAGACCACGACCGCCCAGCACGTCCTTGATTTCGGTCAACGACTTCTTGCCCAGGTTCGGCGTCTTCAGCAGCTCGACTTCGGTCTTCTGAACGAGATCGCCGATGTAGTAGATGCTCTCGGCCTTGAGGCAATTGGCCGAACGCACCGTGAGCTCCAGATCGTCGATCGGGCGCAGCAGCAGAGGATCGAAACCGCTCTTCTCAGCCTTGTCGGTAGCACTCTCGCGACGCGAGAAATCACCGAACACGGACAGCTGGTCATTGATGATTTCAGCGGCCTTGCGGACCGCGTCTTCTGCACCGATCGTGCCGTTGGTCTCAATGTCGAGAACCAGCTTATCGAGGTTGGTGCGCTGCTCAACGCGAGCGGCGTCCACTTCGTAAGCCACGCGCAACACTGGCGCGAATGACGCGTCAAGCTGCAAACGGCCAATCGGACGTGCCTCATCATCCGGATGCTGACGCGTGCTGGCGGGCTGATAGCCGACGCCGCGACGCACCTTCAAACGCATGTTGAGCGCAATGTCCTTAGTCAGGTGGCAAAGCACGTGCTCTGGGTTGATGATCTCAACCGTATGGTCGACCACGATATCGCCGGCCGTAACCACACCCTTGCCCTTCTTGGACAGGGTAAGCGTCACTTCATCGCCGGAATGCTGGCGGATGGCCACATCCTTGAGGTTGAGCAGGACTTCGATCACGTCCTCCTGCAAACCTTCAAGCGTGGTGTATTCATGCAACACGCCGTCGATTTCAACTTCGACAATGGCGCTGCCAGGAATCGAGGAAAGCAGCACGCGACGCAGCGCATTGCCCAGGGTGTGGCCGAAACCACGCTCCAGCGGCTCTACCACGACCTTGGCGCGATTGGCTCCGAGCTGTTCGACGCTGAGGCCCCGAGGCCGCAGCACACTAGTTGACGAAACTGCCATGCAGAGCTCCGGTAAAATTACTTCGAGTAAAGCTCGACGATCAGGGCTTCATTGATATCGGACGGCAAATCACCGCGGTCCGGCACCGACTTAAACGTACCTTCAAATTTCTTGGCATCGACTTCGACCCAGATCGGACGCAGATCCATGGTGTCGAAGATGGTCGATGCTTCCTGCACGCGCAGCTGAGTGCGTGCCTTTTCGGTCAACGCAATCGCATCGCCCGGACGAACCTGGTACGAAGGAATGTTGACCTTCTTGCCATTCACCAGAATCGCCTTGTGGGCAACGAGCTGACGGGCCTGGGCGCGGGTAACCGCAAAGCCCATGCGATAGACGACGTTGTCCAGACGGCTTTCGAGCAGCTGCAGCAGGTTCTCACCCGTATTACCCTTCGACGTTGCCGCCTTCGAGTAATAGTTGGCGAACTGACGCTCGAGCACACCATAGATGCGCTTGACCTTCTGCTTTTCACGCAACTGCACGGCGTAGTCCGACATGCGCATGCGCTTGTTGGCACCATGCTGGCCGGGCTTGTTTTCCAGCTTGCACTTGGAATCCAGCGCACGCGCCGGGCTCTTCAGGCTGAGATCTGCACCCTCACGACGGGCGAGTTTGCAGGTAGCTCCACGATAACGGGCCATGGGTATGCTCCTTAGACTCGACGCTTCTTGGGGGGACGGCAGCCGTTATGCGGAATCGGCGTAACGTCAATGATGTTGAGCACCTTGTAGCCCAACGCGTTCAGCGAACGCACGGCCGACTCGCGACCCGGGCCTGGGCCCTTGATGCGCACTTCGACCGTCTTTACACCGTAATCGCCTGCCGCACGGCCTGCCTTTTCAGCAGCAACCTGGGCAGCGAACGGGGTCGACTTGCGCGAACCACGAAAACCGGCGCCGCCGGCTGTGGCCCACGACAGAGCATTACCCTGACGATCGGTGATGGTGACGATGGTGTTATTGAAGGAGGCCTGCACGTGCGCCACGGCATCCGTGACAACGCGCTTGATCTTCTTCTTGGTTTTAACTGGCTTTGCCATATTCGAAATCCGTTACTTCTTGATCGCGCGACGGGGACCCTTGCGGGTACGTGCGTTGGTACGCGTGCGCTGGCCGCGCACCGGCAGACCGCGACGATGGCGCAGGCCGCGGTAGCAGCCCAGATCCATCAGACGCTTGATGGCAATACCCACCTCACGGCGCAGATCGCCTTCGACGGTGTACTTGGCGATTTCGTGGCGGATTTTCTCCACCTCGCCTTCGCTGAGTGACTTAATCGGTGTGGTCGGGACCACACCGGCATCCACGCAGACTTTCTTGGCCCGGCTGCGGCCGATACCGAAAATGCTCTGCAGCCCAACCCAGACATGTTTCTGGACCGGCAAATTGACACCCGCAATGCGCGCCATGATGTGTTCTCTCCGATGCTTTCGTGCGCGGTAAACGCGCAATTCTAACCTGAATTAACTTCACTGGAAAGGCCTGCGACACTCGCTGCCGCCCCGCCTCCCACCTTTAGCCGTCTGTTTGCAGTGTTAGCTGCGGCGCAGATTGGCCTTCTTGAGCAAACTCTCGTACTGGTGACTGACCAGATGCGCCTGCACCTGAGCCGTGAAATCCATCACCACCACCACCACGATCAGTAGCGACGTGCCACCGAAAACAAACGGTACGTGCCAGGTAGCCTGCATGAACGACGGCACCAGACATACCAGCACCAGATACAGCGCACCCACACCGGTCAAACGCGTCATTACCGAGTCAACATAATTGGCTGTGGCACGACCTGGGCGAATGCCTGGAATCAATGCCCCTGACCGCTTCAGGTTGTCGGCCGTCTCCTCGGCGTTGAAAACAATCGCCGTGTAGAAGAACGCAAACGCGATAACTAGCACCGCAAAAACAATATCGTGCAACGGATTGCCCGGACTCAACTGCTGTGTCAGATCCTGCAACCAGCGCGACTGGTGATTCGTACCAAACCAAGCTACCGCGGTCGCCGGAAACATCAGCAAGCTGGAGGCGAAGATCGGCGGAATCACACCAGCCATGTTGATCTTCAGCGGCAGATGCGACGTCTGGTTCATGTACGCGCGCTGCCCGCCGGAGCGGCGTGCGTAGTTCACGGTAATGCGCCGCTGGGCGCGTTCCATGAACACCACGAATGCCGTCACCGCCAGCACCAGCGCTACCACCATCAGCAGCTTCAGTACCGTCAACTCACCGTTGCTGGCCATACCGAGCGTGTGCACTACCGCCGCAGGCAAGCCAGCAACAATACCGGCGAAGATCAGCAGCGAAATACCATTACCGATACCGCGCTCCGTCATCTGCTCACCCAGCCACATCAGGAACATTGTGCCAGCGGTCAAACCCACCACCGAGGACATGATGAAACCGAAGCCCGGCGTATAGACCACTGGTGCGCCACCCGATGCAACCTGACTCTGCAGCGCAACCGCAATACCGAACGACTGGAATGCTGCCAGACCGACCGTGGCGTAGCGCGTATACATCGTCATCTTGCGCTTGCCAGACTCGCCTTCCTTGCGCAGGCCCTGCAAGCTCGGAATCACCGAGCCCATCATCTGGAACACGATCGACGCCGAGATATACGGAATCACGCCAAGCGCAAATACCGAAAAACGTGAAAGGGCACCGCCGGAGAACATGTTGAACATGTCCATCAGACCGTTGCCGTTGACCAGGTTACTCATCGCCTCCGGGTTGACGCCAGGTACCGGTATGAAAGAACCCAACCGGAAAACCACCAGCGCCGCGATCACGAAGAAGATGCGCTGACGAAGCTCCGTCAGCTTGCCGAGCTTGCCGAGCGAGTTGCCCTTGGCTTCAGCCACCGTCGATTACTCCACGCTTCCGCCGGCCGCTTCGATCGCTGCCTTGGCGCCGGCGGTAGCCAGCAGACCAGTCAGCTTCACGGCGCGACCGATTTCACCCTTCAGTACAACCTTGACCTTCTTCGCGCGGCTGCTGATCAGGCCAGCCTTGTGCAGCACCACGATATCGATCACTTCATCTTTGATATTGGCCAGCTGATACAGGAACACTTCCTGGCTCTCAGCCTTCTTCAACGAGCGGAAGCCGACCTTCGGCAACCGACGCTGCAACGGCATCTGGCCGCCTTCGAAACCGTACTTGTGCGTGCCGCCGGCGCGAGCGTGCTGACCCTTGTGGCCACGGCCAGCGGTCTTGCCCATGCCCGAACCCATGCCGCGACCGACGCGCAGACGCGTCTTGTGCGAACCGTCATTCGGCTTAAGTGTATTGAGATGCATGACTTACTCCTCGACCCGGACCAGGTAGTAGACCGTGTTGATCAGACCGCGAACCTGCGGGCTGTCCTTCAGTTCACGAACGTCGTTGATCTTGCCCAGACCCAGCGCCTTGACGCTGAGGCGATGTTTCGCCTGCACGCCGCGCAGGCCCTTGACCAGGCGCACGCGCACGGTCGCATCGGCGGTTGCTTTTGACTTAGCCATTGCCCAGCACCTCTTCCAGAGTCTTGCCACGCTTGGCGGCGATCTTCTTGGGCGAGGCAACTGCCTGCAGGCCCTTGATGGTCGCACGCACCAGGTTGATCGGGTTACGCGAACCAACCGCCTTGGCCAGCACGTTCTTCACGCCAACCACTTCCAGCACAGCGCGCATGGCGCCGCCGGCAATCACGCCGGTACCTTCCGAAGCGGGCTGCATATAAACGCGCGCCGCACCGTGGTTGGCCTTGACGGCATACCACAACGTACCGTTGTTGAGCTCGATGTTGACCATCTGGCGACGGGCACGCTCCATCGCCTTGGAAATGGCCACAGGCACTTCACGCGCCTTGCCATAACCAAAACCGACCTTGCCCTCGCCGTCGCCAACGACGGTCAGCGCAGTGAAGCTCATCTGGCGGCCGCCCTTGACGGTCTTGGCCACGCGGTTGACGGCAATCAGCTTTTCCAGCAGGCCATCCGAATTTTCGCGATCGTTAGAAGACATGTTCTTTTCCATGTGCCCGGCAAAACCAGGACTTTGCTTGCGGCTTGGCCGCTTGGAGTTTTAGGTGTATCAGTGGAGATAAGGCGAGCCTCACTCCAGTCAAGCGTGAAACTGAATTAAAACTTGAGACCCGCTTCGCGCGCCGCATCGGCCAGAGCCTTGATGCGACCGTGATAGCGGAAGCCGCCGCGGTCAAAAGCGACCGATTCGATACCTGCTGCAACAGCGCGCTCGGCGATGGCCTTGCCCACTGCCGCTGCCGCCTCGAGATTCTTCGTGCCCTTGAGGCTTTCGGAAACCGACTTCTGCAGGGTAGACGCCGCAGCGACAACCTTCAGGCCTGTCGCATCAAAAACCTGCGCGTAAATATGCTGACCAGTGCGGTGCACCGACAGACGCGCCACCGCCAGCTTGCGGATATGGCTACGCGTTGACTTGGCGCGGCGAATGCGATTTTCGTTCTTTGTCTTGTTCATCGTTAGTTCCTCGAAAGCGGATCGGCTTGTTGGCAGCTCTTGTGAAGAGTGCGGCCATGGATGGCCGCTTCCACACGCAGGGACTGCGTACTTACGCCTTCTTGGCTTCCTTCAGCGTGATCTTCTCACCGGCATAACGCACACCCTTGCCCTTATAAGGCTCCGGCGGACGGAAACCGCGAATTTTTGCCGCTACCTGGCCCACGATCTGCTTGTCCGAACCCTTGATCAGGACTTCGGTCTGCGTCGGCGTTTCGATACTGATGCCTTCCGGCGCATCGAACAGCACGGGATGCGAGAAGCCGAGGCTCAGGTTCAGCGACTTGCCCTGCATCGCGGCACGGTAGCCGACGCCGACCAGCTCGAGCTTGCGCTCGTAACCGTCGGAAACGCCTTTGACCATGTTGGCCAGCAGTGCGCGAGCTGTGCCGCCGAACTTGTCGTCGGTACCCTCGGCCAGAGTGATGTTAGCTACACCGCTGTCTTGCGTGATGGACACGCCCGGCAGGTGGTGCATGAACAGCGTACCCTTCGGACCCTTGACGGAGATGTTGTCGCTGGCGACAGTCAGCTCAACGCCCTTGGGCAGGGAAATAGGTTGTTTGGCTACACGTGACATCGATAGTCTCCTTACGCCACGCGGCCGATGACTTCGCCGCCGAGACCTTTTGCACGGGCCTGAGCGTCGGTCAGCAGACCGGCCGAAGTCGAGATGATCGAAATACCGAGACCGCCAAGCACCTTGGGCAGCTCGTCCTTGCCGCGATAAACACGCAGGCCGGAGCGGCTGACACGGGCAATGGTCTCGATGGCCGGCTGGCCGTCGAAATACTTGAGCTTGATCTCGAGCACCGGCTTGCCTTCCTCGCTGGAAGTCTTGGCGTCGAGGATATAGCCCTCGTTCTTGAGAAGGTCGGCGATTGCCACCTTCAGTTTCGACGACGGCATACTCACGACCGGCTTGCCCATAGCCTGGGCATTGCGGACGCGCGTAAACAGATCGGCGATGGGATCAGTCATGCTCATGAAAAGTCCTTCCTGAGTGCACCGATATCCGATAAAACCGGAAATCAATTAGATTGTGAGCCGACCGAGAACGTCGGCCTGCCTTGCGCAGACCGCCGACTATATCAGCATTACCAGGTTTTAGCGAGTATCAAGAGCGGTAGTCGCATATAGCGGCAGCAAACACGCCACCGGTCGAATCAAAATCTGCCGTGCAGACTTTGATTCTGTAAGAGTTTTATTACCAGCTCGCCTTGCGCAGACCCGGCACGTCACCGCGCATGGTTGCTTCACGCAGCTTGTTACGGCCGAGACCAAACTTTGCATACACGGCGCGCGGACGACCCGTCAGGGCACAGCGCGTACGCTGGCGCGATGGGCTGGCGTCACGCGGCAGCTTCTGCAGCTTCGCCTGCGCTTCCATCTTTTCCTCGTAAGAGGCAGTGGAGCTCAGTACGATCGACTTGAATTCACTGCGCTTGGCAGCGTACTTCTTGACGAGCTTGGTCCGCTTGATATCGCGGTTCACCATTGATGTCTTAGCCATGGATATCGCCTATCAGTTACGGAACGGGAAGCTGAATGCGGCAAGCAAGGCTTTCGCCTCTTCGTCGGTCTTCGCTGTAGTGGTGATGGAGATATCCATACCACGCAGCGCGTCAACCTGGTCGAAGTCGATTTCAGGGAAGATGATCTGTTCCTTGATACCGAAGTTGTAGTTGCCGCGACCGTCAAATGCACGCGCCGACACACCGCGGAAGTCGCGCACGCGCGGCAGCGAGATATTGATCAGGCGATCCATGAATTCCCACATCTGGGCGCGCCGCAAGGTCACCTTGCAGCCGATCGGCCAGCCGTCGCGGATCTTGAACGAAGCAACCGAGACGCGAGCCTTCGTGGTAATGGGCTTCTGACCGGCGATCTTCGCCATGTCAGCCACGGCGTTCTCGAGCACCTTCTTGTTGCCGGCAGCTTCACCAACGCCCATGTTCAGCGTGATCTTGGTGATGCGGGGAACCTGCATCACATTCTGGTAGCCGAACTGCTCGGTGAGCTTGGCGACTACCTGGTCTTTATAAAAATTTTCAAGGCGGGTCATGATCGTGTTCCTTACGCGTCCACGACCTCGCCATTCGAACGGAACACGCGGACCTTGCGCCCATCTTCGAGCGTTTTGGTGCCGACGCGTTCACCCTTGTTCGTGGCGGGGTTGAACAGCTGCACATTGGAGAGATGGATCGAAGCTTCACGCTCGACGATACCGCCAGCCACGTTGGCCTGGGGATTCGGTTTGGTGTGACGCTTGACCAGATTCACGTTGGAGACGAATACACGATCGTCTGCAACACGCAGCACATCGCCGCGCTGACCCTTGTTTTTACCGGTGATCACGAGGACCTGATCACCTTTGCGGATACGGTTCATTTCTTAAACTCCGCTCAGAGCACTTCGGGAGCAAGCGAGACGATCTTCATGAACTTCTCGCTGCGCAGCTCGCGGGTGACCGGCCCAAAGATACGGGTGCCGATCGGCTCGAGCTTGTTGTTGAGGAGCACCGCTGCATTGCCGTCGAAACGGATCAGCGAGCCATCGGGACGACGTACGCCTTTGGCGGTACGAACCACCACGGCATTATACACTTCGCCTTTTTTGACCTTACCGCGAGGAATGGCATCCTTCACGGTGACCTTGATCACATCACCGATGGCGGCGTAACGGCGCTTGGAGCCGCCGAGCACCTTGATACACATCAGTTCTTTCGCGCCGCTATTGTCCGCTGCGGAAAGCGTGCTTTGCATCTGGATCATGGCTGCACCCTCCCTTAGACGTTGGCGCGCGTGATGATTTCAACCACGCGGTGATGTTTGGTCTTGGATAACGGACGGCACTCGGCGATACGGACGAAATCGCCCTCGTTCGCGCCCAGATCGTCCTGCGCATGCAACTTGGTCGAACGGCGGATGATCTTGCCGAGCAGCCAGTGCTGAACCTGACGCTCGACCAGCACGGTCACCGTCTTGTTCATCTTGTTGCTGGTCACGCGACCCTCAAGGGTACGGACCTGCTTCTTGTTTTCTACCACTTCTTGATTAGCGCTCATGTCAGCCGTCCTTACTTCTTGCCGCCGAGCACAAACTTCGTGCGGGCGATGTCACGCCGAACGCGGCGAAGCTGGTGCGGCTGAGTGAGCTGACCGGAACCTTTCTGCATGCGCAGATTGAACTGCTCCTTGCGAAGGTCCAGCAAATGCTGCTGCAACTCGTCGGCCGACTGGTTGTTGATATCTTTGGTGGCCATCACATCACCGCCCTGGTCACAAACTGGGTCTGCACGGACAGCTTCGCTGCCGCCAGACGGAATGCCTCACGCGCCGTCAATTCGTCGACGCCCTCGATTTCATAAAGCATGCGGCCTGGCTGGACGGGGGCAACCCAGAATTCAACGCTGCCCTTGCCGGCGCCCATGCGCACTTCGATCGGCTTCTTGGTGATCGGCTTGTCGGGGAACACGCGGATCCACAACTTGCCGCCACGCTTGACGAAACGAGTGATGCAACGACGAGCTGCCTCGATCTGGCGCGCAGTGAGCGCGCCGTGCGTGGTTGCCTTCAGGCCATACTCGCCAAAGCTGACGAGATTGGAGCACTGGGCCAAGCCGTCATTACGGCCCTTGAACTGCTTACGGTATTTGGTTCGCTTCGGTTGCAACATGGCAACTCTCCTTACTTGGCCGTCCGCTCGCGGCGGCCGTCACCGGCCTCGCGACGCGAATCATTACGACGACCTTCGCCACCTTCGCGGCGCGGCTGCGAGGATGCCGGCTCATCTTTCTGTTCCTGGCTGGCAGCAGCCAGATCAAAGATCTCGCCCTTGTAGATCCAGACCTTGATGCCGATGATGCCGTACGTGGTCTTTGCTTCGGCGGTGCCATAGTCGATGTCGGCGCGCAGCGTATGCAGCGGCACGCGACCCTCGCGGCTCCACTCGGAACGGGCGATCTCGGCACCGTTCAGACGACCTGACACGTTGATCTTGATACCCAGTGCACCGAGGCGCATCGCGTTACCGACCGAGCGCTTCATCGCGCGGCGGAACATGATGCGACGCTCAAGCTGCTGAGCAATCGACTCGGCCACCAGCTGCGCATCGATTTCCGGCTTGCGCACTTCACTGACGTTGATGTGCGTCGGAACGCCCATCATGTCGCTGACTTCCTTGCGCAGCTTCTCGATATCCTCACCCTTCTTGCCGATCACCACGCCCGGACGGGCGGTGTGAATCGTCACGCGTGCGGTCTTGGCCGGACGCTCGATCTGGATGCGGGAGATACCGGCAGCAGCCAGCTTCTTCTTCAGCATGTCGCGCACTTTGATGTCCGCAACCAAGTAGGTTGCGTAATCACGCTTGTTGGCGAACCACTTCGAATTCCAGTCCTTGGCAATGCCGAGGCGGATACCGGTGGGATGAACTTTATGACCCATCGTCTCTATCCTCGGTTAGTTGCCAACAACCACAGTGATGTGGCTGGTGCGCTTGAGAATGCGTGAACCGCGGCCTTTGGCGCGGGCATGCATGCGTTTCATGGCCGGACCCTCATCAACGAAGATGCTGGACACTTTCAGCTCGTCAACGTCAGCGCCGAGATTGTTCTCCGCGTTGGCGACGGCCGACAGCAGCACCTTGCGCACAAGGATGGCGGCTTTTTTGTTGGTGAAGGTGAGCACGTCACTGGCCCGGCCGACGGGAAGCCCGCGAACCAGATCAGCTACGAGTCGTGCCTTTTGCGCCGAAATGCGGGCGCCGCGCAAAATCGCTTTGGCTTCAGTGCTCATCACTTGCCCTTCTTGTCGCCGACATGGCCCTTGAACGTACGGGTCACCGCGAACTCGCCGAGCTTGTGCCCGACCATGTTCTCGTTGATCAGTACGGGTACGTGCTGACGGCCGTTATGAATAGCGATGGTCAAGCCGACCATTTCCGGCAGGATCATCGAGCGACGCGACCAAGTCTTGATCGGGCGCTTGTTATTGGCGGAAACCGCAGCTTCCACCTTCTTGACGAGGTGGAGGTCGACAAACGGACCTTTTTTCAGGGAGCGTGGCATGTCGGTTTCCTATTACTTACGACGACGCACGATGAACTGCTGCGTGCGCTTGTTGTTACGGGTCTTGTAGCCCTTGGCCGGCGTGCCCCACGGGCTGACCGGATGACGACCACCTGAAGTCTTGCCTTCACCACCACCGTGCGGATGATCGACCGGGTTCATCACCACACCGCGAACGGTCGGGCGAATACCGAGCCAGCGCTTGGCGCCAGCCTTGCCGAGCTTCTTCAGGCTATGCTCGCCGTTGCCGACTTCACCGATGGTGGCGCGGCACTCAACTGGCACCCGGCGCATTTCACCGGAGCGAAGACGCAGCGTGGCATAACCGGATTCGCGAGCGACCAGCTGCACCGATGCACCGGCGCTGCGGGCGATCTGTGCGCCCTTGCCCGGGCGCAGCTCGATGCAGTGAATCGTGCTACCCATCGGGATGCTGCGCAACTGCATGCAGTTGCCGGACTTGATCGGTGCTTCGCGACCAGAGAGCAGCACATCGCCAACCACCACGCCCTTCGGCGCAATGATGTAACGACGCTCGCCGTCGGTGTAGCAAAGCAGCGCGATGTGCGCGGTGCGATTCGGATCGTATTCGATCCGCTCGACCTTCGCCGGCACGCCTTCCTTGTCACGCTTGAAGTCGATGATGCGGTAATGCTGCTTGTGACCACCGCCACGATGACGCACGGTGATCCGACCGTGGTGGTTACGACCACCGGTGCGCGACTGCGCCTCGACCAGCGGCGCATACGGCGCGCCCTTGTACAGACCTTCGGTGCGAACGCTTACCGCGTCACGACGTCCCGGCGAGGTCGGCTTGTGAGTAATTAATGTCATCTCAAAGAACTCCTGGCTCAGGCCTTGGCGGAAACGTCGATGGTCTGACCATCGGCAAGACGCACATAGGCCTTACGCTTGCCCTGGCGACTGCCAGCGCGCTGACGGAAAGCCTTGACCTTGCCCTTGGTGTTGACCAGGTTCACCTGCTTGACGGTGACGTCAAACAGCTTCTCCACGGCAACACGGACATCGGCCTTGGTAGCGGTCGGGGCAACCACGAATACATACTGGTTGTGCTCGGCCAGACGGGCCGATTTCTCCGAGATGTGCGGCGCGCGCAGCGTATCGAGAATGCGTTCGTTGTTCATGCCAGCCACTCCTCGATCTTCTTCACAGCGTCGACCGTCATCACCACATGATCGGAACCGACCAGGCTGACCGGATTCAGCGCCATCACGTCCAGCACATGGATGTACGGAATGTTGCGCGCACCCAAGAACACGTTCTCCGAAGCATCTTCCGACACCAGCAGCACGCGACCCTTCACTTCCAACTCGGCCAGCTTGGCGACCATGGTCGTGGTCTTGGGGTTGTCGATGCCGAAGCTCTCGACCACTTTCAGACGACCGGCGCGGTTGAGTTCAGCCAGAATCGAGCGAATCGCCACGCGATACGCCTTGCGGTTGACTTTCTGCTCGTAACTGCGCGGCTTGGCAGCAAAAGTGCGGCCGCCGCCAACGAAAATCGGAGCGCGGTAATCGCCGTGACGTGCACCGCCGCCCTTCTGCTTCTTGAATTTCTTGGTGGTACCAGACATCTCGCCGCGTGACAGCTGCGACTGAGTACCGGCACGGCCAGCTGCCTGATAGGCAACGACCACCTGATGGATTAGGGCCTGCTTGAACTCGGCACCGAACACCACGTCCGACACGCTGAGCGGCTTTGCGCCAATAACATTAAGTTCCATGGCGTTCTCCTCAGCTCTTCGTCGTCGGGCGGATGATGACGTCGCCACCGGTTGCACCCGGTATCGCACCCTTCACCGCAATCAGATGACGCTCGGCGTCGACCTTGATTACTTCCAGACCCTGCTGCGTGCGGTTCACTGCACCCATGTGGCCGGACATCTTCTTGCCTGGGAACACGCGTCCCGGCGTCTGACGCTGGCCAATGGAACCCGGCGCGCGATGCGACAGCGAGTTACCGTGGGTGGCGTCACCCATTTTGAAGTTCCAGCGCTTGATCGTGCCCTGGAAGCCCTTGCCTTTCGACACGCCGGCAACGTCAACGATCTGGCCGACGGTGAAAACATCGTCCGCCTTGATCTCGTTGCCCACGGCGTACTTGCCGAGATCATCGGCAGAAACGCGAAATTCCCACAAACCACGGCCCGGCTCAACCTTGGCCGAGGCGTAGTGACCTTTCAGCGGCTGGGTCAACAGGTTCGCACGCTTGGTGCCAACTGCGACCTGGACAGCGCTGTAGCCATCGTTATCTTCCGTCTTCAACTGGGTCACCCGGTTCGGCGTCGCTTCAATCAGCGTCACCGGAATCGAACGGCCATCTTCAGTGAAGAGTCGGCTCATGCCGCATTTGCGGCCAACCAATCCGATACTCATCTTCGTATCCTGTCTATCGCTCAACCGAGCTTGATCTGAACATCGACGCCAGCGGCGAGATCAAGCTTCATGAGCGCGTCCACGGTTTTGTCGTTCGGGTCAACAATATCCAGCACGCGCTTGTGAGTACGGGTTTCGTACTGGTCGCGTGCGTCTTTGTCGACGTGCGGAGACACCAGAATGGTGTAACGCTCGATCTTTGTCGGCAGCGGAATCGGGCCGAGAACCGTGGCGCCTGTGCGCTTGGCTGTCTCGACGATCTCGCTGGCTGAGCGGTCGATCAAACGATGATCGTACGCCTTCAATCGAATCCGAATCTTCTGGTTCGCCATAACCGTGTCCTATTGTCGAAAGAACGTAATGTGAAACAGAACGGCTTCTCACCGCCCTGCACAACCCTGGTATTACACGACTGCCACACCTGTTGCAGGTATGGCAAGCCGCACAGCTTACATCAATTTCACTGAAAAGTCGCTCCCATTTTGGGCGGAAGCGACTTTTTCAATAAATTTATTTCAGCCATCCTCCGTGATGGCGAAGATCAACCCGACATCCATGCCGGACTTTTCATAGGAGCTACTTACTTTGGGGCTTTTTACTTCTGGCCCCGCCGTCTGTATTTATTACTTGATGACCTTGGCCACGACGCCGGCGCCGACGGTACGACCGCCTTCACG
>Ga0302316_10000865_pt1 | contig 25422 bp, 21 predicted proteins | sample III_Palsa_N3_2_FD_200456 | JGI IMG/M metagenome (GOLD analysis project Ga0302316, IMG submission 200456) | Peat permafrost microbial communities from Stordalen Mire near Abisko, Sweden - III_Palsa_N3_2 | ecosystem: Environmental > Terrestrial > Soil > Palsa > Peat permafrost | place: Sweden...
ACATAGGTGCCCGACACGTGTTCGGAAGTCGGATACGAACCGCTGGCGGAGAATTTGCCATTGGCGGCTTCGGCGTTGCCGGTACGGCGCGCGAGCACCGTGCCGTTGTCGGAGACCACGGCGATCACGCCGTCGTGGCCGATCGCCGCATTGTTATAGAAATCGCTCGTAAAGTAGCTCGGGTCTTCGGAGACTACTACTACACCCGCAAAAGAACCGTCCGGGTGATTGAGCCGGCGTGTCATCTGCAGCGTCCACTGTCCCGACACGCGGCCGAGCACCGGCTTGCTGATGTAGAGGTTGTCGTCGTTCTCGTGCTCGTGCACCTTGAAGTGATCGCGGTCCGACAAGTCGATCTGCTTCGGATTCTGCTCGGCCGTGTTTGAAACAAGAATGCCGTGTTCGTCGATGATCGAAACCTGCACCAGGGTGTCGCTCTGCACGACGCCTTTTTCAACCGTGCTGGCGAGATCGAAACGATCCGGGGTTTTCTCGAATTCGTATTTGACGAAGCGTGTGATCTGGTCGACCTGATGGATGGCCTTGACCGTATGCTGTTCGAGCGCGGCTGAGAGGATCGCGGCCGAGGCCATCGCCTCGCGTGAGGTGGCGTCTTTTTCGACCGACAGGCGCGCGAAGATCACGGTCCATAGCAACACCAGCACCAGCACGCCGAGCGCCGGAATGGCGAGCAGCGCGCGCCGGCGCGGCACGACCGCATCCGGGCGGTGTCTTGCGTCGTGCACAGCAGAGAAGCGGGGCTGACTCATCGGGAGGACCGCGCCCGTGTGCCGTTCCGCAGCGGCTTCGCATACATCGACTGCGCTGGTTTCGAGATTGGCTGCATGGTGAGCGAGGTGCCTGGACTACTGCGCAGGAGGAAAGAGCGTGGCGTGTTGCCAGACCATCCGTAGGACGTTGAATACGTTTCGATATTACTGAATGCCAATGGATTAAGGAAGGGGCCATGCTGCGGGTATACGCGGCCCTCAACAGGCATGCGAACACAATGTCTTACGCGCCTGCAGCGGCCGTAGCAGGCCCCACGCCGGGTAAGCGTTTTCGAAGGGTTCGTCGAGGCGAGACTGACCTCTACCCCAAAGTGCTCGTCATCCTTACAGCCGTGCGACATGGAGTTGTCCTGACGAGGCGTTTTGTGGACAAGCGTGGCTCAAATGGGCGATGGTTGCTTAAGTGTTTTTTGCATGCAATCTACGTGAGGCTTTTCGCGGTGCTCCGGCGCGCCGCCAGGAGTCAGGGCAACCTGAACGTGCCGTCGACTACCGTGACCGCCGATCCGCCGACCCACGTCTTGCCGGCAGCGTCGTCATAGTGCACGGATACCTGGCCCGCGCGGCCCAGCACGGTGCCTTGGCGGACTGTGTAGGAAGGTCCGGGCCGTCGGTGCTGCATGCTCAATAGTCCGGCGATTGCTGCATTCGCACTCCCCGTTACCGGGTCTTCACCTGTGCCGAGATTGCCGCCCACCATCAGGCAACGCACTTCGAAAGTGGCGGGGCCGTCAGCATCATGCGGACCGTAGACCGCCACGCCATGGGTGCCGACCGCTTCGACGACGCGCTTGAGTGCTGCGGCATCCGGCTTGATGGCGAGACAGGCGGCGGCCGAATTCACCCGCACGACGAGCCATGGTGCGCCGTTGTCGATACCACAAGGTGACGCGCTGAAATCGATCGCGTCGCTATGAAGTGCATCCGTCAAGGTTGTGTACAAGTCGGTCGGCAACGGCGTGACACGTGCGGGCGGCGCGGCGAAGGCCCATGCACCGCCTGCTTGCGCGTTCAGTTCCACGAGGCCGGCACCGCATTGCTGAAACAGTTTGCCTGGTGTCCTGGGCTGATAGCCGCTTTCGAGCAAGGCATGGGCAGTGCCTATAGTGGGATGGCCCGCGAACGGCAACTCGCCTTCGACGGTGAAGATGCGTACGTGATAGTCCGCATCTGGGATGGTCGGCTTGACGAGGAAAGTGGTCTCGGACAGGTTGGTCCAACGGGCGATGGCCTGCATCTGGGCGTCGTCGAGGTCGTCGGCCTCGAACACGACTGCAAGCGGATTGCCTTTGAACGGCACCGGGGTGAAAACATCAACCTGTTTGAAGCGGACAGTGCGAGCGGACATTTGGCCTAGCGTTTGATTTATTCAGCAATTGACTGACGCAGTGGTCGATTCTACTGTGGGATCAGGCTTCGAGCCACCGGCTTTGCGTGAATTTTTGTGCAGTTTTTGCGTGTTTTTATTGGCTCAATTGACTGAAGGCCGAACAAGGATATTGAACGGCGTCAATTTGCGGAAATGGATGGTGACGATGCGCGCGGCGCAAGCCGCAAAAGAAAACGCGCCGTGAGTGCGCGAGCACTTCACGACGCGTAACAGAACGTGGCGGGACGTTCCGGCAGACGGACCGCTTTATTCCACTTCCGCGATCATCTCGATCTCGACGCAGGCGCCCAACGGAATCTGTGCCACGCCGAAGGCTGAGCGTGCATGCTTGCCGCGCTCGCCGAAGACATCCGCGATCAGTTCGGAGGCGCCGTTGGTGACCAGATGTTGCTCGGTGAAATCGAGCGTCGAGTTCACGAGGCTCATCAGCTTGACGATCCGCTTGACGCGATTCAAGTCGCCCACGTGCGCATGCAGTGTGGCCAGCAGATCGATGGCGATCGAGCGGGCTGCTACCTTGCCTTCTTCCGTGCTCAGGCTGTCACCGAGCTTGCCGGCCCACACCTTGCCATCCTTCTTGGCAATGTGGCCCGACAGGTACACCGTGTTGCCGCTCTGCGCGCTCATCACGTAAGCAGCTGCGGGTGCGCCGGCGGTGGGCAGTTCGATACCCAGTTCCTTCAGCTTGTCGTACACATTTGCTTGAGTCATTGCAGGTCCTTGCTAATGAGTAAATGGGTGAATGGTGAACAGTTGTGAGCCGCGGGGGGGCGACCCACACCCGCTTGAACTCGCTCATACGCGCGCGCGGATCAGCGCCGCGAGGCGGCCCACGCCTTCGTCGATTTTGGCGGGCGGCACTGTGACGAACGACAGGCGCAGCGTGTTGTGCTGCGCCTCGTCGGCATAGAACGGGCCGCCCGGCACGAACGCGACATTCTGTGCGACGGCTTCTTCGAGTAGCTTCATGCTGTCGATCTGCGCGGGCAATTTCACCCACACGAACATGCCGCCTTCGGGGCGGTTCCAGCTTACGCCTTCTGGCATGTAGCGTTCGAGTGCAGCCAGCATCGCAGCGCACTGCTCACGATACAGCGCGCGGATGGTCGGCACGTGCGTGTCGAGGAAGCCATCCTTCACCACCTCGTGCACGATGCGTTGCGTGAAGCTCGGCGTGTGCAGGTCGGTGGCCTGCTTGGCCTGGACCAGCTTGAAGTGCAGTTCTTCGGGGGCAATCATGTAGCCGACCCGCAGGCCCGGAGCAAGCACCTTGGAGAACGAGCCGAGATGAACGATATGGTTCGGCGCCATCGACAGCATGGTCGGCAGCGGTTCGCCGGCGTAATCGAGCGCGCCGTACGGATCGTCTTCGATGATCGGGAACGGCGCGCGCGGCGCCAGTTCGGCGAGGGCGCGGCGGCGCTCAAGCGGCAGACGGCGGCCGGTCGGATTCTGGAAATTCGGCTGTGTGTACAAGAGGCGCGCGCCGGCCGTCAGCTCGGGCGTGAGCGCCGAGGGGATCAAACCGTTGTCGTCGGTCGCCACCTGAACGTAGCGCGGCTCATACATTGAGAACGACTGCAACGCGCCCAGGTACGTCGGCGTTTCGACCAGCACCGGACTGTCCGGGCAAACCAGCACCTTGCCGAGCAGATCGAGCGCCTGTTGCGAACCGGTGGTGACGAGCACCTGCGAGGCGCGAATTTGCGCGCCGTTGACCGAGTGGCGCGCCGCGATCCATTCGCGCAGCGGCAGGTAGCCTTCGGTTGCGCTGTATTGCAGTGCTGCGGCGGGCGAATCGCGCAGGATCCGGTCCGATGCCTCGCGCATCCGTTCGGCGGGGAAGGTGGCCGGGGACGGCAGGCCGCCCGCGAACGAGATGACTTCGGGCCGTTCGGTGACCTTCAGGATTTCGCGAATCGCCGAGCTGGTCAGCTTGCGTGCGCGTTCGGAAAATTGCCACGTGGGGGCTTGAAGGTCGCTATGGTCCATGTTGTCCTCGACAGGTGTTGCTGGATCGGATTCGTCAAAACTTCGATTATCGCGCGAGTGGCCTTGCCACGGGCGCGTCGCAAGGCGAACTGCGCCTTGGTTTGCTGCGGCGAGCGGCGCGCTCGCGTAAATGCTCGTGCAACTATTTCAGGGTGCGCAGGCCGCTCGGGGTTTCGATTTCGGCCACTAGCGTTGCGGTACTTGCCGCACCTCCGCCTTCCCCTTCACCTTCATCCTCGGCAACGTCTGGCGCGGAAAGGGCGATCAGGTGTGCCGCGCCGAGCCAGCGCAGGTGGGCCGCCACGGCTTCCGCCTGCGGGTGAATCCCCTTGAGCGACTTCAGCGCCAGCCCGGTTTCCGGCAACACGTCCGACGGGTGCAGCGGTGTGTCCCACTGGATCAGCGTCGGCACGATGCCGTCGCCGGCGCCTTGCCAGCTCGGGAACGCACCGTCGTCCGGCACCGACAGGCCCCAGGTGAACGCGCCGCGGCTCATCGGCACGACCGGCGCAATCCGCTGCGGATACTGCGTCTGCCAGCGCGGCAGGTCCTTCGGCCGCTCGACGCGCACGACCCAGTGCGACAGATACGGGCCACTGGCGAGGCGCGCATGGGTTGCCGCGGCATCGAGCGCGAACAGGCGCGGGCGGGCGTCGGTGCCGCTGGCGGGTGCGTCGGCGTCCGGGTCGATCGCGATCACCTCGAGATACACGCCGTCCCACAGATTCAGCAGCCGGTTGTGGGTGCGCATCAGCGGATGCGAGCCGCCGCCGGCCGGCGCCACGCCAAGCGTGTCGGCGACATACTGGGCGCCCTCGTCGAGCGTGCGGGCGGAAATCACGAGGTGGTCGAGTCGAAGCTTGTGTGCGGTCATGGCGATGTACAAAACGGTTTCTGCGAGGCCGGCAGACCTGCGGTACGGCAGGTCTGCCGGGGCCGTAAGCATAACCGTTTTGCTGGCGCGGGTTGGCCCTTCAGCCCAAATGTAGCGTTGCTCACCTGCACAGTAACGGTACAATCGTCCCGATAGTGTTCGGTACAGTTGGAGCCTCCTATGTCTGCCGCGCTCGACCAGATTCCCGCCCCGCACGACGCGTCGTCGTTGACGCTCGTCGATCAGCTCGTCCAGTGGGCACGCCGCCGCATCGAGGAACGCGTGTTCCGCGCCGGCATGCGCATGCCGTCCATCCGCAAGCTCGCGCTGGACAAGGGCGTGTCGCGCTTCACGGTGGTGGAGGCCTATGAGCGGCTCGTCGCCCAGGGCTATCTGGATTCGCGGCGTGGCTCCGGGTTCTACGTGCGCGAACGTCTGGCCGCCCCGATGCCCGGCGAGCGCCGTCTGAACGCCGATGCCGCGCCCGCACCCGCCTCGAATACGATCGACGTCGTCTGGCTGCTGCGCAACATGCTGCAGACTTCGACCCGGCCCGAACGCGGCCCCGGTCTCGGCTTCTTGCCGAGCCGCTGGCTCGACGGCGAGCTGATTACCGGCGCGCTACGCACGCTGGGCCGGCAAAGCGGTGCGCAGATGCTGGGTTTCGGTACGCCGGAAGGCTTTTTGCCGTTGCGTCAGCAGTTGCAGACCCGGCTCGAGGAGCTGGAAATCGGCGCGTCGCCGGATCAAATCGTGCTCGCCTCGGGCATCACCCAGGCGATCGACCTGATCTCCCGTATCTTTGTGCAGCCGGGAGACGCGGTGATTGTCGGCGACCCGGCCTGGTTCCAGATGTTCGGCCGCTTTGTCTCACAGGGCGCTCGCCTCGTTGGCATGCCGTACACGCCGGACGGCCCGGACCTGGACGTGCTCGAAACGCTGGTGCAGACGTGGCGCCCGAAAATGCTGGTGATCAACTCGGTGTTGCAGAATCCGACCGGCACCTCGCTCACCGCCGCACAGGCATTCCGTATCCTGCGGCTCGCGGAAGAATACGATTTCATCGTCGTCGAGGACGATATCTACGGCGATCTTTGTCCGCCCGGCTATCCGGCTACACGCCTCGCGAGCCTCGACCAGCTAAAGCGCGTGATCTACCTCGGCAGCTTTTCGAAGACGCTGGCGGCCAATCTGCGGGTCGGCTTCATGGCCTGCTCGCCGGACGTGGCCAAGGCCGTCACGGACCAGAAGATGCTGGTCGGCATGACGAGCCCTGAACTCAACGAGCGCGTGATCTACAAGATCCTCACCGAGGGCCATTACCGGCGTCACGTGGAACGGCTGCGGGCGCGCCTCGACGGCGTGCGCGACAAGACCGCGCGGATGCTGGAGAAAACCGGGCTAAAACTGTTCCAGACGCCCGGCGCAGGCATGTTCCTGTGGGCCGATACGGGCGTCGACTCGGGCGTGCTCGCCGCCGCCGCGCATGAGGCCGGTTTTCTGCTAACGCCGGGCAGCCTGTTTTCGCCGCAACAGTCGCCGTCGAGCTGGACCCGCTTTAACGTCGCCAATTGCGGCGATCCAGCGCTACCGGCCTTCCTGTGCCGCTATCTGGATGGCGTCGCGCGGCGCGCCTCTTGAAATCGTGGCGATAGTACCCAATTAGCCCCGATCCGAATCAACCGCAACAGAGAAAGGAAGTCCGACCATGGCACAAGAAACCATGAGCTTTCAGGCAGAAGTGAAACAGCTTCTGCAACTGATGATTCATTCGCTGTACAGCAACAAGGAAATTTTTCTGCGTGAGCTGATTTCGAACGCCTCGGATGCTGCCGACAAGCTGCGTTTCGAAGCGATCGAAAACAATGCGCTATACGAAAACGACCCGAATCTGCGGATTCGCATTTCGTACGACAAGGCCGCCCGCACCATCACGATCGACGACAACGGCATCGGCATGAGCCGCGATGAAGCGGTCTCGCATCTGGGCACCATCGCGCGCTCGGGCACCAAGGAATTCTTCGGCAAGCTTTCTGGCGATCAGCAAAAAGATGCAGCGCTGATCGGCCAGTTCGGCGTGGGCTTCTACTCGGGCTTTATCGTTGCCGACAAGATCACTGTCGAAACGCGCCGTGCCGGTCTGTCGCCGGCTGAGGGCGTGCGCTGGGAAAGCGCAGGTGAGGGCGATTTCGCGGTGGAGACGATCGAGCGCGCGCAACGCGGCACGACGATCACGCTGCATCTGCGCCCGGAAGAGGACGAACTGCTGTCGTCGCACCGCCTGAAGGCGATCATCCAGAAGTACTCGGACCACGTCGCGCTGCCCATCCTGATGCAGAAGGAAGAATGGGACGCTGAAAAGAGCGAGATGGTCACGAAGGACGAGGACGAGACCGTCAACCAGGCGAGCGCGCTGTGGACCCGTTCGAAGAACGACATCACCGACGAGCAGTACAAGCAGTTCTACGAGCATCTCTCGCACGACCATCAGGAGCCGCTGACGTGGACGCATAACCGCGTCGAAGGCCGCAGCGAATATACGCAGCTGCTGTACGTGCCGAGCGCGGCGCCGTTCGACATGTGGAACCGCGATCATCGCGGCGGGCTGAAGCTGTATGTGAAGCGCGTTTTCATCATGGACGACGCGGAGCAACTGCTGCCCACGTATTTGCGCTTCATCAAGGGCGTGGTCGACTCGAGCGATTTGCCGCTGAACGTGTCGCGTGAAATCCTGCAGGAAAGCCGCGATGTGAAGGCGATCCGCGAAGGCGTGACCAAGCGTTCGCTGTCGATGCTCGAAGATCTGGCGAACGCCGACAATGACGCGGACAAGCAAAAGTACGCGACCTTCTGGAAGGAATTCGGCCAGGCGCTCAAGGAAGGCGTGGGCGAAGATTTCGCCAACAAGGACCGGATTGCCAAGCTGATCCGCTTCGCCTCGACGCATAACGATTCGACGGAGCAGACTGTTGCGCTGGCGGATTACGTCGCGCGCATGAAGCCCGAGCAGACCAAGATCTACTACGTCACCGCCGACACGTTCCAGGCTGCGACACATAGCCCGCACCTCGAAGTGTTCCGCAAGAAGGGCGTGGAAGTGCTGTTGCTGACCGATCGCGTCGACGAATGGATGCTGTCGTTCCTGAACGAGTTCGACGGCAAGCCGCTGCAAAGCGTCGCGCGTGGCGATCTCGATCTGGGCGCGCTGAACGACGAGGAAAAGCAGGCGCAGGAAAAGGTCAGCGAAGAGCTGAAGCCGCTCGTCGAGAAGATGAAGGAAGCGCTGAAGGACAAGGCTAAAGACGTGCGTCTGACGTTCCGTCTGACCGACTCGCCGTCCTGCCTCGTGGCCGACGATGGCGAGATGAGTGGTTACCTGCAACGCATGCTGAAGGCTGCCGGTCAGCAAGCGCCTTCGTTCCATCCGATTCTGGAAGTGAATCCGGAGCATGCGCTGGTGAAGAGCCTGCATACGGATAGCGCGAATTTCGATGACTGGTGTCATCTGCTGTTCGACCAGGCCATGCTCGCAGAAGGCGGCGCGCTGGAAGATCCTGCGAGCTTTGTCAAGCGGACTAACGCGTTGCTGTTGGCACGCGCGGGTTGAACGCGATTGAGACGCCGATTTTTTAGGCGTTAGTGGTTGATTCGAAATTGGCTTTGGGAAATGCGCTGCCTTATGGCAGCGCATTTTTTTGGCGAGGCCGCTACTTAACTTGCAGGTGCCTGCTCGTGCCGACGAACCTGCGCGAGTACCGATCCGGCTAGTTCCTTCGCTTCCATGCAGGCGCTGTGGTCAGCCAGCACTCTAGCCGCCAGGCTGCCGATGGCCGCGCTAGTCTGCTTCGACGTGTGATGTTGCGCAAGCGCAGAACCCGCGAGTTCCTTTTCCAGGTGTGATGAACTAGGCCGAGCGAGCACGACGGCAGCCAGATGCGCGATGCGATCAGACGTTTCTTTTAGGCTCTGATTCAATTTCGTTTCCTTTGCGATTATTCTTAATATGGATTAAAGAGGTGGGTCGCGTTCGGCCGAACGAAAATAAGTATGGTTTACTAACTAAAATTTATCAACGCGATTATTTTGAGATTCGAATATGAGATGCGGTAGCGCAACTTTGTCATATGCTGTGGCGCTCCGGTCCCAGACGCAGGATCGATCTTGAAGTGATCTCTGCGTGTGACGGCCCGAGGTCTCATCGTCACCTTCTTCCGTTTCTTCCATGTCCGAAACAAACACAGTCACGCCGGCCGATCCCGTGCATCTCGTGTGGTCCACCCTTTGCGAGCAGGGTTTCGATGCCGCCCAGCATCGCGCTGTCTCGCTGCTGCAAGACGGTTCGACACCGCAGCTTCACGCGGACCTATGTGCGAGTGCGGGCCACTTCGAGCAGGCGTATCACAGTGCTTCGCTGTCCAAGGGCGAGACCCTCAGCGGTGGCCGCTATACGCGGCTCGCGCTGTTTGCCGATGCGCTCGGCAAGCAGGACGTCGCGAAGCGTTACAGCGAACTGGCGGTGGGGGCCCAACCTGTCGAAGCATCGATCGAATGGATTGTGTGGTTGATCGACCGATGCCGGGCGCATTCGGCCGCGGCGCATATGCTGCGTGCGTACGGCCAGCAGGCGCCTCAAGATGCGCGTGCGCCCTGGTGGCTAACGATTGCGCTCTCATCCTTGCCAGGTTCCACGGCGAGCGCCGAACGGCGTGAAGCGCTCTCGCGAGCGTACGCGCTCGATCCGGCGATTCATCCCGCGTTGCCGTTGCAACTCGCACTCGCGTATCGGGAGATTCACGATTGGGACAGCGTTGAACGCGTGTGCCGGAAGATCCTCTCCCAGCATCCGGCCGATGCCGAAATGGCGTGGCAACTGAGTCACGCGCAATGGCAGCGCAACGATGCCGCCGGTGCGGAGGCAACGATGCGCGCGGTCGATGCAGCAGCGCCCGGTAACGCGACGGTTGTCGCCGCCATCGGTCAGTACCTCTGCGAGCAGGCGCGCTATGCCGAAAGCGAAGCAACGCTGCATGCTTCGCTGGCATTGGACCCGAATGCCGCATCGCCCGCGGTGGATCTCGCCGATCTGGAGTTGCGCCGTGGCGACTGGTCGACAGCGTGGCCGCGTTTCGAGGCGCGGCTCAACCGCGAAGACCGCGAAGCGAACAACGTCATGTCCGTTCTCGCGAACCTGTGTCCGCGCTGGCGCGGCGAGCCGCTTGCGGGCAAGACGCTGGTCGTGCATAGCGAACTGGGCAATGGCGACGATATCCAGATGGTGCGGTTTCTCCCGGAACTGGCCGCGCGCGTGCACGACGAGGGCGGCCGGCTAGTGCTGGCCGTGCGCCGGCCACTGGCGCCGTTGTTCTCGCGTTTTTATGCTGATTGCGTGTCGATCGAAGACGGCCCGCTCGGCAAACCCGACTTCGCTTTGCCGATGATGAGCATGCCGCTCACGCTCGGCTTGCAGCCGGAGCAGGTGCGCGGTGAGGCATATCTGCAGGCGGATTCGCAGCGGCTGGCGCAATGGCAGACGAAGGTGAGGGCCGACGACGCACATCCGGCCCTGCTGCATGTTGGCCTCGTCTGGTCCGGCAGCCCGACGCACCGCCGTGACGCAAAGCGTTCGATTCCCCTTGCGTCGTTGGCGCCGGTTCTCGCGCTGGCGGATGTTGTGTTCTATCCGCTCACGCCGGGGCTGAGTGCGGACGTAGCGGCCATGTCAGCGCAGGGCTATCGCGTGCGTGATCTTACTGGGCACTACGAAGCCGGCTTTGACGATGTTGCTGCACTTGTTGCCGCACTAGATGCTGTGGTGACCATCGACAGTGCACCGTTGCATCTGGGCGGGTCGCTAGGCCGTCCGGTGCTGGCGATGCTCGATCATGTCTCGCATTGGTCCTGGGGCAACGCGGAAACGCAGCCTTGGTATGACTCGGTTCAGCTCTACCGGCAGACCGAGCCGGGCGCGTGGGGGCCGGTGGTCGAGCGGGTGGCGGCACGCTTGCAAGCGATGGCTCAGGCTCAGGCCCAGGCCCACCCGTCGCCAAGGCACACACGACAACCGGACACCAGCCCGCACGCGTAGCCGCACACAACCCCGCTTTCGAACATCAATAATCGCAGAGCGTTTGGATGCACGACCGCGCGCTCTTCAACCGCTCTTTCCCCGACAGCATGGAAGAACTCGACGCCCTGATTGTTCGCGCTGACGCCTATCTGGCAGCACATCAGACTCACGAAGCGATGCAGCAATACCAGCAGGTGCTTGAACAGCAACCCCGGCATGCTCACGCACTGCACCGAATGGGGCTTGCCTGCTTTCATCTGGACCAGGCGGAACGTTCACGCGAGTATCTGGACGAGGCATTGACCGTTGCCCCAGAGCGTGCGGACATCTGGGAGCATCGCGGCATATTGGCGGCCGGGGGCGGCGATCGCGTGGGCGCCGAAGCGTTCTATCATCGCGCGCTTGGCCTGGCGGGCAGCACGGCCACCTTGCACCGGAATCTCGCCGATTGTCTGCGTCTGTCTAGCCGTTTTGCCGAGGCTCGCCTGCATTACATCAAGGCGTTGGAGCTGGATCCCGGCCTGCATCATGCCGTTCGCGCCTTGGCCAGAATCAGCACGGAGCTCGGTCAGTTCGCCGACGCGGCAGATTATTGGCTGCAAGCCTGGGCGCTCGATTCGACCCGGAAGTCGGAGGTGGTAGAACTGTTTGCAGCCCTGTCAAAGGCGAGCCGCGACAGTCAGATCGACGCGCTGCTTGACCAGCTTCGTGCGCGTTTTGCAGCCAACGCCGATGCCGACGCGCTCGAGCGATTGGCGTTCGCATTGAACGGCATCCATCGCTTCAGGGACGCCATCGGCGTAGCGGTCCAGGGACTCGCCATCAATCCGCGTAACGCATGGCTGCATCACAACGCGTCGTATGCATTCAACATGCTGGGTGAATTCGCGCCAATGCACTTGCATACCATCAAGGCAGCGAAGTTGCTGCCCGATGACGCTCGCATGCAATTCAATCTGGCGGCGGCTCAACTGCGTCTCGGCGACTTCGAACAGGGCTGGAAACAATACCACTGGCATGAAGCTCTGCCGGAGAACCACGATCTGGTTCATCCTGGTTTCCCCGAATGGAAGGGCGAGCCGGTTGCAGGGTGCAGGTTTCTACTGATCGGCGAACAGGGCCTCGGCGATCAGCTTCAGTTTCTGCGCATGGCGGACTGGCTGCATCGGCAAGGCGCGAGCGTCGACGTGTGGGTCGAGGCGCCGCTGGGCGAGCTGGCGCGTAGCGCAGCCGGGGTTCACGCTGCGTGGACCACATCCCCGCCCGGATCATATGACTACTGGTGCCGCATGCTCCGGGCGCCGGAGCATATGAAACTGGAGCCGTCGATGCTGCCGCTCGCGATGCCGTATGTAACGCCTACGCCGGCCAAGGTCCGCGGCTGGCAGGATCGACTCGCTGAGATCGATCGCGCCGATCGGCATGGCACGCGCAGAAAGCGTGTCGGGCTGGTGTGGGCGGGCAATCCGGGGTACGGGCTCGACCGCTTTCGGTCGATTCCTTTGGAGCGTTTCAGGGCCGTCCTCGGGCAAGCTGGCGTGAAGTGGTTTTCTCTGCAGATGGGTCGCGCGCAAGAAGAAGCGGCTGCGTTGCCGGCGGAGATCGGCATGCATCTGCTGGGTCCGGAAATCAACGGCTTCTCCGATACGCTGGCCATCATCGATGCGCTCGATCTGGTGATCACCGTCGACACCGCTGTCGCGCATCTTTCCGGCGCGGCCGGTCGACCCGTGTGGATCCTGTTGCCTACCTTTACCGATTGGCGCTGGATGATCGAGCGGACCGATTCTCCCTGGTATCCGTCGGCACGGCTCTTTCGTCAGCGGGAGTTTGGCCGGTGGGAGCAGGTGTTGGAGGAGGTGCAGACTGCCCTGCAAGGCTATGTGGAAGATACCCGCGCCTGAACCGGACTAGCGAACCCGGTTTAGGCGTTGGAAGAGAAATGCGAAGCGCGCCCGAGGCGCTCCTCGCATGCCTGCCCGTCTGGCAATCTCCATTTCGTGCGGCGGGCAACACGCGCTAGCGTCCCATCAACGTATCCATGGTCTCGCCGTGCACGAGGATCTCGGTGCGCCGGTTCAGCGCGCGCCCCTCAGGCGTATCGTTGCTGGCCACGGGATTGTTGTAGGCGTTGCCCTTGGTGCGGATGCGCTCGGTGGCCACACCACGCGCCACCAGCGCGTAGCCTACCGCCGTGGCGCGTGCTTCTGAGAGTTGCTGGTTGTACTCGAGCGTGCCGACGTTGTCGGTGTATCCCTCGACGAGGATCGGCTTCTTGCTGCGATTGAGCAAGACCGCCGAACGGTTGACCACGGCTGCCGCGTCGGAACGTATCTCCGACTTGCCGAAATCGAACAGCGCGGTTTCGGGCAGTTTGACGGAGACGCCGCCGGCGACCGGTTTCACCTCGATGCCCACTGCCTGATTCAACGATGTTTCTTTGGCGCGATCCAGCGTCGATGCGCAGCCTGCCAAAACCATCACAGCCATGGCGCACGCGCTTGCACTGAGGAATCTTCTCATCACTATTCTTCTCCATTGGTATCTGATCACATGGCGTGCCCGCGACACATGGAAAAGCGGACCGCCGATTTCGTAACGCAGCGATCTTTTATCGTGCGGGGCAGTGAACGGAGAATCAGAGCAGTCCGAAAGCCGGAGATTGGTTGATGCACGTAAGACTGGAAGCGACGTGGCGGGGAACCTTGTAAGCTGCGCGCTGAAAGGTTTGTCCCTACGCGGCGCCGTTATAATCCGACACCATGGCTACCCGTTTCAATGCCGCTGACGCCCATTGGCGCGTCGCGCCCTTACCCGGTTTCAGCCGGGACCAGAAAGACTGGCTCACCCGCGGTGGCTCGCTCACCGCGCATCTGCGCACGCTCGGCGCCGTTGCGGTGCGGGTCACACGTGAAGCGGTGGCGCTGCCGTGGGCCGATGAGTCCAATGCGCTCGGCGTCGAGTGCCGTGCTCCGGTGTGGGTTCGGGAGGTGGTGTTGTCAGTCGACGGCACGCCGTTCGTCGCGGCGCATAGCATTGCGCCACTGGCCGCGAGCGCCGGTGTCTGGCAGGCCATGCGCAAACTGCGCACGCGGCCGCTGGCCGAACTGCTCTATAGCGATAGCAGCGTCGCCCGCTCGGCGCTGGTGAGCCGTCGGCTCACGGCGCGTCATCCGCTGTACCGGCTGGCTGCGCGTGAGATCGGCGAGACGTATGCACGTCCACAAGCGTTGGTCGCACGCCGCTCGGTGTTCGAGCGCCATGGCGCGCCGCTGATGGTCACCGAATGTATGTTGCCAGCCTTGTGGGCGCATCTTGCGTCGTCCACGCCTGAATCGTCCGGGCACGAACCGCAGCGCATCCACGTGCGCGAACACGGCCGGCCCCTCGAGCACACTGCGTCGCGTGCTCATCCGGTGCAGCGCGATACCCGCAAGGGGTAGCTCGCATGACGACGCAAAAGCGCTGTTTTCCTCCCGTCGTGGATGCCAACACGAGAGTCCTGGTGCTGGGCAGCCTGCCGGGCGAAGTCTCGCTCGCGCAAGCGCAGTACTACGCGCACAAGCAGAATCGCTTCTGGCATTTGATCGGCGACGTGATTGGCGAGGAGGTGCACAGCCTCGACTACCTCACGCGCCTGCAGACGCTGCTGCGTCATCGCGTCGGCCTGTGGGACGTCGTGGCCGAGGCGCAGCGAGAAGGAAGCCTCGATAGCCGGATCCGCAACCATGCCAGCAATGATTTGATGGCACTCGTTGAATCGCTACCTCGTCTCGTGGCAGTCGCGTTCAACGGCGGCACGGCTGCGCGGCTCGGCATGCGGGCGCTACTGGGCGCGGCCGGGAACGTGGAATTCATCAGCCTTCCGTCGAGCAGCCCTGCTTACACCATGCCTTACGCGGAGAAGCTCAAGGCATGGGAAGCATTGCGTGGCTGGCTGGTCGAGCCGTCCTCAGCCAAAGCCGCGCAGAGCACGCAGAACGGTCGCACGTAGCCGGCCGCACCTAGCCGGCCGCACCTCGCCTACACCCCAAGTTTCGCCAACTCGCCATACACGCGCTGCAGCCAAACCTTCACGCGTTGCCGCTCCAGCAGACCAAGCCCTGTAGCGGCGCGGTCCGGATGATTGACCGCGGCCCAGAAGCTCGTGCTTTGCTGATCGATCTTCTGCATGGTCGTATCGGGCAGATGGCGCAGGGTGATTACGCTGGCGCCCAGTGCTTCGGCGCGCGCACGTTCGCCCGACGCCTCCAGAATCTCGAAACGATCGCCTCGAACTTCGTTCAAAACGATCACCAGCTTGAGACGCCCACCGAACTGATCGAGCCATTGCCGCAGCAGATCGACCGAATCGCGGCCGCTGTCCATCACGTGCCACCACGTCAGCGTGAGGCCATTCTCTTCGGCCACTGCCAGCACATCGGAATCGTCGAGCCATTTGGCGAGCGGTTGCTGCGTTTGGGCGGCGAGGTCCACCAGAATGCGCCGCTGCGGATCTTCGAGCGCAGCTTCCATCACGGGATCGAGGCTGTCGTGCCGGTCCAGCACGGCGGGCGCGGCATAGTCGCCATAGAAGCGCAGCAGCGCCCCGTGCGAGCGGTCAGTGTCGAAGCCCAGAAACGGCACTTTCGCGTCGATGAAATACTGCGCCAGCACGCGCGCGACGAGCGATTTGCCCACGCCGCCTTTTTCTCCGCCAATGAAGTGGATGTTGCTCATACTCGAGGATCCTTTGTGGTGGTGTGAGTCTTATCTGACGACCGTATCAGGCTTCGATGACGGTGCGGCGAAATAAAGTTTCAAGCAATGTAAAGGCTGGATACGCTGGATAAAAGCAGATTGCGAACTAGCCGCACACGATCTGCAAACAGGGTACATGGAAAAGAAATTCGGGGGCGGCGAATGCTATGCTCTCATTCGACCAAAATATTGCGTCTCTGGCGCGACATCCTGACATGACGAAACTGATCAAGCGCGCTTCGGCCGAGGCTCGCGCATTCCGCAACCGGGAAGCCGAATCGGTCGGCACCCGGCAGAAAACACTGCGGACAGGCAAGCGCGGGCAACGCGACGAAGACCTTGATGACGCGCCGCGAATCGAGGCGCCACGCAAGCCGCGCTTCGCCCCCGTGACGTTCTCGGAGGAAAGCGGCGTGCGCTATCTGCACTTCGGCACGGAATGGGTGCAGGGCGCGATGCGTCTGCGCAAGCCCGATCACCTCGAACTCGAATACGCGCAGCAGATGATGGCCTGGCTGCTGTTCCTCGAAGCGCCGAAGCGTATCGTTCAGCTCGGCCTGGGCGCGGCGGCGCTGACCAAGTTTGCGTATCGTTTCCTGAAGAACTCGAACGTCGAAGCCGTCGAGCTGAATCCGGCGGTGGTGATCTCCGCGCGCACGATGTTCCAGCTGCCTTCCGACGATGCCCGTCTCACCGTGCACGAAACCGATGCATGGGACTTCGTCAACGATCGAGCGAACCACGGCACCATCGGCGCGCTGCAGATCGACGTCTACGATGCGACAGCGCGCGGTCCGGTGCTCGACAGCGTGGCGTTCTACCGCGCGGTGCGCGCGTGTCTGACGGACGCGGGCCTCGTGACGGTGAACCTGTTCGGCGATCATCCGAGCTTCGTGCGCAACATGAAGCGTATGAACGAAGCCTTCGACGGCCGTGTGGTCGCGTTACCTGAAGTGCATGATGGCAACCGCGTGGCGATTGCGTTTTCGGGCCCGGCGCTCGAGGTGCCGTTCGCGACGCTCGAAGCGCGTGCCAGGCTGATCGAAGCCGAGCTCGGCTTGCCGGCGCGTCAGTGGATCAAGGGTCTGCGGGAATCAACGGGGCAGCACGGCGATTCGTTTTCGATCTAGGCGTACGAGGCAAGAAGGCGTTGCTTCGGGGTCGCCCCGGCTTGACCGTACCTTTGCGACTCCTATACTCTTTCATTGCTTTCGGGTCGCCTGTGGCTTCTCCGGTATGGGGTTCACCGCCCGTCAACCACGGGACGCAAGTCAATAAAAGGAAAAAGGAGACGTCATGGCTCACGACGCCGACGCCAACAGGGCCAGCAAGCGCTGGCTCTGGTTGCTGTTGCTTCCCTGGATCGCGATGATCTGGGTGCCGTCATATAACAAGGTCGAACCGCAGCTGTTCGATTTCCCGTTCTTCTACTGGTATCAGTTGCTGTGGGTGCTGATCAGCGCGGTCATCACGGCGCTCGTCTACTTCAAGACCAAGCGGCGCTCGCCGGATAGCGCGCAAGGGGGCGTTCAATGAATCCCGTCGCCACCTTTGTCTTTGTCCTGTTTTTCATCGGCGTCACGATTCTCGGCTTTATCGCGGCACACTGGAGGCGCGGCGATCTCGCGCATCTCGAAGAGTGGGGCCTCGGCGGCCGGCGCTTCGGCACCATCGTCACGTGGTTCCTGCTGGGCGGCGACCTGTACACCGCCTACACCTTCGTCGCGGTGCCGGCGCTCGTGTTCGGCGCGGGCGCGACGGGCTTCTTCGCACTGCCTTATACGATCCTGATCTATCCGTTTGCTTTCGTCGTGTTTCCGAAGCTGTGGAGCATTGCGAAACGTCACGGCTACGTGACATCAGCCGACTTCGTCAACGCGCGCTATGGCAGCCGGATGCTTGCACTGGCAGTCGCCGTGACCGGTATCGTCGCCACCATGCCGTATATCGCGTTGCAGCTGGTCGGTATCGAGGTGGTGATCGGCGCGCTCGGGTTCGACACCAGCGGTTTTGTCGGCGATCTGCCGCTCATCATCGCGTTCGCGATTCTGGCGGCTTACACGTACACCTCGGGCCTGCGTGCGCCGGCCATGATCGCGGTGGTCAAAGACGTGCTGATCTACATCACGATCGGGGCTGCAGTGATCGTGATTCCGCCACAACTGGGTGGCTTCGGGCACATCTTTGCCGCGGTGCCGCCGGCCAAGCTGCTGTTGAAAGCGCCTGACGTGTCGAATCTGAACGGCTACAGCGCTTATGCCACGCTGGCAGTCGGCTCGGCACTGGCGCTGTTCCTCTACCCGCACTCGATTACGGCGGTGCTGTCGTCGAAATCGGGCAACACGATCCGCCGCAATATGGCGATGCTGCCGGCCTATTCGCTGGTGCTCGGTCTGCTCGCGCTGCTTGGCTACATGGCGCTGGCGGCGGGCGTGAAGGACATGCCGGAATTCGCACCGTACTTCAAGGCCTTCGGCCCGAACTTCGCGGTGCCGGCGCTGTTCCTGCATTTCTTCCCGCCGTGGTTCGTCGGGGTGGCGTTTGCGGCGATCGGGATCGGCGCGCTGGTGCCGGCGGCGATCATGTCGATTGCAGCGGCTAACCTGTACACGCGCAATATCCACAAGGAGTTCATCAACCGGCACATGACGGGTGAGCAGGAAACCAATATTGCCAAGCTGGTCTCTCTGCTCGTCAAGGTGGGCGCCGTAGCGTTCATTCTCGGCTTGCCGCTCACGTATGCGATCCAGTTGCAGTTGCTGGGCGGCATCTGGATCATCCAGACGCTGCCGGCGATCGTGCTGGGTCTCTACACGCGTATGCTCGACTATCGCGGCCTGCTGCTCGGCTGGGCCGTCGGCATTGCGACCGGGACGTGGATGGCAGTCTCGCTGAAGCTCGCCGGCTCGATCTTCACGATCCACCTGTTCGGCCTTGCGATTCCCGGCTACGCGGCGGTGTGGTCGCTGATCGTGAACCTGGTGGTGTCGGTGGTGGTGAGCCTGCTGGTGCGCGCGGTTGGCATGAAGCACGCAGAAGATCGCACCAACCCGGAAGACTATCTGGACGTGGTCGAAAGCTAATCTTCCGAAGCTACTGTCCAAAAAACGCCCGCAACGAAAAATTGCGGGCGTTTTGCATTTTGGTGCAGGATAGCTACATCGCAACCCAGCTTCCGCGCGACCATGTCCTCTGCCGATTCTGATTCCGATCGCGACCCCGTGATGCCGCGCCGCACGAGCGCCAGTCGCGTCCTCAGGTCTATCACCTCGCCGTATTACCGTTACCGGCACGCCAAACTGTTGCATAGCGTGCGGGTCGGCCTCGCGATGATGGTGTCGATCCTCGCCACGACGGGCATCAATATTCCGCACGGCATCTGGTCTTCGGTGACGCTGCTGGTGGTGATTGGGGGCTTGCAGCATCACGGCAATATCCGCAAGAAGGCTGCCGAGCGGGCGGCAGGCACGCTGCTCGGGGCGACCATTGGGCTCGCGCTGATTCTGCAGCAGAACCTGTTATTCGGTTCGTTGTGGCTGACCTATGTGCTGATGTCCATTGTCGCGGCCATTTGCGCGTGGTACGCCATCGGCAAGGGCGGCTATATCGGACTGCTGACGGCAATTACCATGTGCATCGTCGCGGGACATGGCGACAACCTGATCGACACGGGCTTATGGCGCACGCTCAACGTGCTGATCGGCATTGTGATTGCGCTGGCGTTCTCGTTCGCGCTGCCGCTGCATGCGACTTACTCATGGCGCTACCTGCTGGCTGAGAATCTGCGAGGCTGTGCGCGGATTTACGCGCGTCTTGTGAACGGCGCGCCGTTCGATGCGGACGAAGAGATCAAGACGTTTCTGGAGTTGAACAAGCGGCTCGTGCAATCGCGTTCGTTGATGCCCTCGGTGGCGAAGGAGATCGAAGCGTCGCCGGGGAAACTGGAAGAGATTCAGCGCGTTCATCGCTCGGTCTTGAGCGCGCTGGAAATGATGGCGACCGGTGCGCTGGCACACGCGGATGCCGCCGCCCGTGCAGCGTTCTCGAAGCAATGCGGCGCCGAGGCGCACGCAGTGCGTGCCATGCTGCTGGCGATGGCGCGCGGCCTGCGCTTCGGCGGCGCGGCACGCTTCCTGGCGCCCCAGGTCGTGCTGTCTTGTGTGCCCGGCGGTGCGCTTGCGCAGCACCTCACGCCCGAACTGCAGGGGCCGTACTGGCTGGGGGAGCGGATGATCGAACAGGTCGACCGCTTGCGGGCCTTGCTGCTCGAAACGGAGCCGAACTGGAATATCGAGCGGCATGGGCAGAGCGTCCACGCCGCCGCGGCAAAACCGGGCTGACACGCGCGAGGCGTGGCGTCGGTGTAGCTGCCTCGTCACCTGAACCGGCGGCGGCAGGCGAGTACGCTCAGTGGGAGCTCAGCTCGGTTGTTCGGGGGCCATCACCATCCAGCCGATCCCAAACTTGTCGGTCAGCATGCCGAAGCCTTTGGTCCAGAAAGTGGCCTGCCACGGCATGTCGACCTTGCCGCCGTCGGCCAGGGCGTTGTACAGCTTCTCGGCGTGGGCGAGGTCGTTGCCCGTCAGCGTCAACCTGAACCCGGTGTGAGTGACGCTTTCGCTCATGCAATCATCGGACATCATGAGGATGGTCGGACCGAGCTTGACCGAGGCATGCATGACCATGTCGGCGAACTTAGGATTGGGCGTTTGGTCGGGATTGGGCGGCGCGTCCCTGTAGTGCATCTTGAACTGCACCTCGGCGCCTAGCTTGTCGGTATAGAAGCTCAGCGCTTCTTCGCAGCGGCCGTCGAAAAATACATAAGGCTGGATTTCCATGGTCGTCTCCCTGTCCCATGCAACTGATTGCGAAAGTGGTCACGTGCGCGACGCGGCCGCTGTCTAAACAGACAGAACAACGCCACGACAAACGATTGTAGTCGTCTGTCGTGGCGTTGTTTGTGAAACCAGGTGAAATCCGCCAAAGCCGTGTTGACCGGCCCTGGAGAAGGCCCGCATAGCTCAAACGTACTTAATGCAGTTAGCGAAGTTCTTCGATCAGCTTTTCCAGCTTGACTGCGTCAGCGGCGAACGCGCGGATGCCTTCGGCGAGCTTTTCGGTGGCCATGGCTTCGTCGTTGACGAGGAAACGGAACGTCGATTCGTCGACAGCCACGCGCTCGATATTCCCGCTCTCGCCCAGTTCCGGCGACAGTTTGCGCTCTACCTTGTCCGTGCTGTCCTGCAGCTTCTGCAGCAGATCGGGACTGATGGTCAGCAGATCGCAGCCGGCCAGTTCGAGGACCTGACCCGGCGTGCGGAAGCTCGCGCCCATCACCTCGGTCTTGTAGCCGAACTTCTTGTAGTACGCATAGATGCGGCGCACCGACTGCACGCCCGGATCGTTCGCGCCGCCGTCTTTCGCTTCATCCCACGCGCTGCCGGCGTTCTTCTTGTACCAGTCGTAGATCCGGCCGACGAACGGCGAGATCAGTTGCGCGCCCGCTTCGGCGCAGGCAGCGGCCTGGGCGAGCGAGAACAGCAGCGTCATGTTGCAGTGGATGCCTTCCTTTTGCAGATGCTCGGCGGCGCGCACGCCTTCCCACGTGGACGCGAGCTTGATCAGGATCCGCTCGCGGCCGATGCCGGCGGCTTCGTATAGCTTGATCAGTTCATGACCCTTCTCGATCGACGCCTTGACGTCGAACGACAGACGCGCGTCGACTTCGGTCGAAACGCGGCCCGGGATGATCTTGAGAATTTCGGTGCCGAAGGCGATCAGCAGATTGTCGATGATCGCACCGACCGGCTTCGACGCGTGATCGTGCACGGTTTTTTCGAGCAGCGGACGGTAGTCGGCCTTCTGCACGGCCTTGAGGATCAGCGACGGGTTGGTTGTCGCGTCCCGCGGCTTGTACTGGGCGAGTTGCTGGAAGTCACCGGTGTCGGCGACGACGGTCGTGAATTGCTTGAGTTGATCGAGTGCGGTAGTCATGTCGAGCCTTTAGGCGCACAGGCGCAATGGTCCAAAAGGTGGAGGTCGCCGCAAAGGTCACCGGGGCGGGTGCTCCGGTGACCCTGACTGCAGCATTTCACGCTGCGGCATTCCTCATGATATTGCCGGGGAATGCCGCCCGATACTTCTATTCTATGGCGGATCGGGCGCTGCGGCTTTTACATGTGCATTTGCCGATCCGTACGGCCTTCACTGCGGCCTGGCTGAAGTTTCGCTCGGCTCTTGTTTGCTCACGCCCGCCGCGCATTCAGCACGAGTTGCGTCAGCACGCCCGCCACCAGGCCCCAAAATGCCGAGCCGATCGACAGCAGGGTCAGGCCGGAAGCGGTCACCATGAAGGTGACCAGCGCCGCCTCGCGCTGTTTGAGATCCTGCATGGCGTTGGCGAGGCCGCTCATGATCGAGCCGAACAGCGCCAGCGCCGCTACCGACACCACCAGCGCCTTGGGCAACGAAGCGAACAGTGCAGCAATTGTCGCGCCAAAGATGCCGGCGATCAGATAAAAGACGCCAGCCCAGACGGCGGCGGTGTAGCGCTTGTTACGATCCTCGTGGGCCTCGGGGCCGGTACAGATGGCTGCTGTAATTGCCGCAAGATTGATGCCGTGCGAGCCGAACGGCGCGAGCAGCAGCGAAGCGATGCCGGTGGTGGCGATCAACGGCGCGGACGGCGTCGTATAGCCGTCGGCGCGCAGCACGGCAATCCCCGGCACGTTCTGCGAGGCCATGGCCACGACGAACAGCGGAATGCCGATGCTGATGACCGCCGCGACCGAAAACGCCGGCACCGTCAGCACGGGCTGCGCGAGCGCCACATGAAAGTGGCTGAAGTCGAGCAGCCCGAGGCCGCCGGCCACGGCAGTGCCCACCACCAGCGTCGTCACGATCGCATAGCGGGGCGCGAGGCGCTTGAGCATGAGGTAGGTGAAGAACATCACCAGCACTAGCGCGGTCTGGAATTGCGCGGCGCGGAAAATTTCGATGCCGATCTCGAACAGGATGCCTGCCAACAGCGCTGAGGCGATTCCGGCCGGAATCTTTTTCATCAGCGTATCGAACCATCCGGTCAGACCGACCACCGTGAGCAGCAGCGCGCAGACGATAAACGCCCCGATCGCCTCCGGATACGCCACGTGTGGCAGGGACGCCACCAGTAGCGCGGCGCCCGGCGTCGACCACGCAATCACGATCGGCGCGCGAAAGCGCAGCGACAGGCCGATCGTGCAGAGCGCCATGCCGATCGAGAGCGCCCAGATCCACGAGGAAATCTGTGCGTCGGAGAGATGTGCCGCCTGGCCCGCCTGAAACATCAGCACGAGCGAGCTGGTGTAGCCCGTCATCATCGCGACGAAGCCGGCCACGAGCGTCGATAGCGATGTGTCCGCGAACGGCCGCAGGCGTGTGGGCCGTGGGGGCGAAGGGGACAGCTCGGGGGAGGAGGGCGAACTCATGCAGAAGGTCTCGGTTTTCTTATGGGTGAAGGTATGGCTGGCACAGCTTACTGGCGCGGCTGGTGTGCGCCAATCACTTGCTTAGCGTACGCATCGCGGTCTCCAGACCGGCGAGGGTGAGAGGATACATCCGATGGGCCAGCACTTCGCGGATCGCCGATACCGATTGCCGATATTCCCACAGCCCCTCCGGCTCGGGATTCAGCCACGCGTGATGCGGGAAATGGTCGGCGAGACGCCGCAGCCAAACCGCACCGGCCTCGGGATTGTTGTATTCCACCGAGCCGCCTGGCTGCAGCACTTCGTAGGGGCTCATCGTGGCGTCGCCGACGAAGATCAGCTTGTAGTCCGGCGTGAACTTGTGCAGCACGTCCCAGGTGGGCATGCGCTCTGCATGACGGCGGCGGTTGTTCTTCCACAGGAAGTCGTACACGCAGTTGTGGAAGTAGTAAAACTCGAGGTGCTTGAACTCCGCTTTCGCGGCGGAGAAGAGCTCCTCGGTGCGCTTGATGTGGTCATCCATCGATCCACCCACGTCGAGCAGCATCAGCACTTTCACTTTGTTGTGCCGCTCCGGCACCATCTTCAGATCGAGCCAGCCGGCGTTCGCCGCGGTGCTGCGGATCGTGTCGGGCAGGTCGAGTTCTTCGGCCGCGCCTTCGCGCGCAAAGCGCCGCAGCCGCCGCAGCGCGACCTTGATGTTGCGCGTGCCGATTTCCACCTGGTCGTCATAGTCGCGATAGGCGCGTGCTTCCCACACCTTGGCGCCGGTGCGGTTGCCCGCCGCATCGCCGCCGATACGGATGCCCTCGGGGTTATAACCGCCGTTGCCGAAGGGCGACGTGCCACCCGTGCCGATCCACTTGTTGCCGCCTTCGTGGCGCTCCTTCTGCTCCTCGAACAGTTCCTTGAGGCGCTCCATCAGCTTGTCGAGGCCGCCCATCGCTTCGATCTGCGCCTTTTCTTCCGGCGACAGGTCGCGCTGCAGCTTCTTTTTCAGCCAGTCGAGCGGCACGTCGAGCGCGAGTTCGGATTTGGCCGCCACGCCGTTGAAATACGCCCCGAAGGCCTGGTCGAACTTGTCGAAATACTGCTCGTCTTTCACGAGCGTCAGACGGGCGAGGTAATAGAACTCGTCGAGCGACGGCGCGATCACGTTGCCCTTGAGCGCTTCGAGCAGCGTCAGGTATTCCTTGACGGAGACCGGCAGCTTGGCCGCGCGCAATGAGTAAAAGAAGTCGATCAGCATGCGGTTTCCTCCGCTTCAGCGCGCCCGGACGCCGGTGCGCCGACGTAAGGCGTGCGCTTCGGGTTCAGGCGCACGCACTCCGTTCAACGGTTGTTGCGGTTCATGAAAATGAGCCGTTCGAACAGGCTCACATCCTGCTCGTTCTTCAGCAGCGCGCCATGCAGCGGCGGAATGATCTGCTTATGGTCGGACGAGCGTAGCGCCTCCGGCGGAATGTCTTCGGCGAGCAGCAGCTTCAGCCAGTCGAGCAGTTCCGAGGTGGACGGCTTCTTCTTCAGGCCCGACACGTTGCGCAGTTCGAAAAAGCTCGCCATCGCCGCGCTCAGCAGGTCCTTCTTGATGTTGGGGAAGTGCACTTCGACGATCTGCTGCATCGTCACCGGGTCCGGGAACTTGATGTAGTGGAAGAAGCAGCGGCGCAGGAACGCGTCCGGCAGTTCCTTCTCGTTGTTCGACGTGATGATGACGAGTGGGCGGTGTTTCGCGCGCACCAGCTCGTGCGTCTCGTAGACGTAGAACTCCATGCGGTCGAGCTCGCGCAGCAGGTCGTTGGGGAATTCGATGTCGGCCTTGTCGATCTCGTCGATCAGCAGCACGGTCTGCTGGTCCGCGTCGAACGCCTGCCACAACACACCTTTGACGATGTAGTTGCCGATGTCCTTGACGCGCTCGTCGCCCAGTTGCGAATCGCGTAGGCGCGACACCGCATCGTATTCGTAGAGGCCTTGCTGCGCCTTCGTGGTGGACTTGATGTGCCACTGCATCAGCGGCATGCCGAGTGCGGCCGCCACTTCCTCGGCGAGCATGGTTTTGCCCGTGCCGGGTTCGCCTTTGATGAGCAACGGGCGTTGCA
>Ga0302316_10000867_pt1 | contig 25386 bp, 27 predicted proteins | sample III_Palsa_N3_2_FD_200456 | JGI IMG/M metagenome (GOLD analysis project Ga0302316, IMG submission 200456) | Peat permafrost microbial communities from Stordalen Mire near Abisko, Sweden - III_Palsa_N3_2 | ecosystem: Environmental > Terrestrial > Soil > Palsa > Peat permafrost | place: Sweden...
GAAGGGCGCATGCGCGCTGCCGTGCAGGGAACTTGGACCCGGGAGTCAGTGAGTTTATTGGCCGGCGCACTGGTGGTCCCGGTGGCTCAACACCTGTCCCGCCTGGTGTTGGCGCTGTTCGAACCACAGGCCCCCGACTCCTTTGCCGCCTGGGGCTTCTTCAACGCCAGCTTCGAGCAGAAGGAGCACATGGAACCCTATGTCGCCGAACAAATCGCTCAAGGCCTGTTGGACCAAGATGCGTCGCTCGCCGAGGAGTTCAAGCGCCGTCTTTCCGAGGATGCTGGTTTCGCGGCGAGTCCAAGCCGACGTCTGGAATTCTTTTTGCGTCGCCATGCTTCTTGGGATACCCGCTACAACGTATATCCCGTGCTGCGAGTGGCTTCGCTGGCTCAGTAGTCGGCCGCCAATTCAGGAGTCGCGGCGTTTGACGATGACCTCGAACCGTCCCTTCGATCCGATGAACCAAGAACCCACCATACTGACCAGGCTCACGACCACCGCGGTCCAGAACGCGGACCAGAAGCCCGCCACGTGCATGCCGGGCAGCATCCACGCCACCAAGGCCACCATGCCGGCGTTGATGACCAACAAAAAGAGACCGAGAGTCATGACGGTCATCGGTAACGTCAACACAATGGCAATGGGCCGCACAATGGAATTGACCATGCCCAGCAACAGCCCGGCAAGAACCAGGGTGGACGCGCTATCGATGGAGATTCCCTTGACCCACGATGTCGCCAACCATAGGCCCAGCGCGACTACGGCAGCGCGCAACAAAAAACCAACCATAGCGGCCTCCTGAGGGCCGTTATACCGGCGCGTTGAGGGATTTCAAGGCGAGAGCCCCAATAATACGACCCGGACGATCGCGATGCCCTAATAATCCAGTCCCGGCAACGGGGGATCCTTCGGCGGGGGTGGGGGCTTCTTGATGGGCGGTGGTGCTTCGAGGGCGGCCTTCATACGTCCCAGGGACTTCTCCCAGTTCATGCGCATACGCACATAAGGCTTGTCCCAAACGGAGGCATCGGGAACTCCCGATCCCAGCACCCGCAGCGAGGCGGTGCCGTCCTTGCGCATGTCCAACAGGAGGTCATCGACCACGGCGCTGTCGGCGGGCGGTGAATCAGCTCCATGCATATAAATGAGCCGCAGGCGGCGATTCGGATCGAAAATATCGATGTGGGCTTCACGGCCGCCGGTATGGCGTTTGCCGATGCGATAGAGGCCGCCCTTGCGCGCATCGATTTCGGCCTCCTGACCGGACCATATACGAATTAAGGCCGGTTCCGTCAGGGCACGCCAAATCCGCCCCACCGGCACGCCGATCTCGACGAGGTGGGCGTAGCCGCGGGTACCGGACCTTGATCTGCTGGGTAAACTCATTGCCGATATGATGATGGAAAGCGATTGGCGGTACAGTGCAAGCATCCAACAACTAATAAGGAACCTCCATGGCTTATCTCGATATCGTGACTGCCCTCGCACTTCTGCAGTTCATAGTGTTCGCCTTCCGCGTGGGTAAGGCTCGGGGGACTTACGGTATCAAGGCCCCGGCAACCACCGGAAACGATATGTTCGAACGCTATTTTCGGGTGCAGCAGAATACTCTGGAACAGCTGGTGCTATTCGTTCCGAGCCTGTACCTGTTCAGCCACTACGGCAACCCTCTGTGGGCCGCGGCGCTGGGGGTGGTCTACCTGGTCGGTCGCGAGATTTATGCTGCGGCCTACGTCAAAAATCCAGCCAAGCGCAGCTTGGGCTACGCCCTAACCGCACTGCCCACCCTGATTTTGCTGGTCGGCGGACTCCTCGGGGCCGTGCTGCACCTCGTCAATGCAGCGAGTAGCTGACGGTCACCCCGACCTGGCGGGGGTCGCCCAACTGCAGGAAGCTTTGATTGGGGTAGTTCGGCGGGATCAATCCGAAATAAAAGCCATTCTGGGCGTAGTGCGCGAGTCGGGGCCCTCGAGGCCCCGCTGTTAGCGCATGGATACTTGAAGAGAGCGGACGGCGGAGGCGTTGCCTTCCATCCAACTCTTGACGCGCTTGGCGTCGGCGACGCGAGTTAATTTGCCGGCGGAATCGAGCAGAACGATCACGACGTTGCGGCCGCGTATCACGGCCTCCATGACCAGGCACTTACCGGCTTCGGTGATGTAACCGGTCTTTTGCACAATGATGTTCCAGGCCGGGTTCGAGACCAGGTTGTCGGTGTTGTGAAACTCGACCATATGCTTGCGGACGCGCACGGTGTAGCGCTCGTCGGTGGAGTACTCACGAATGTGCGGGTTATGGGAGGCGGCCAACACCAGCTTGGACAAATCCTCGGCGCTGGCCACATTGTCGCTGGACAGACCGGTGGGGTCGACGAAGTGGGCAGAGATCATCCCCAGCTCGACCGCCTTCGCGTTCATGGCCTTGACCAGCGCCGGCAAGCCGCCGGGGTAGTTCACGCCCAAGGTTTGGGCCGCGCGATTCTCGGAGGACATCAGCGCCAAGTGCATGAGATCGCCGCGGGTCAGTGTCGTGCCGACCGCCAGCCGCGAGAATCCGCCACGCGGCAGACCGGTCTCTTCGTCAGTGATGGTAATGAGCTGATCCAGCGGCTGCTTCGCGTCCAGCACCACCAATGCCGTCATCAACTTGGTGATGGAGGCAATGGGCTGGGCCACGTCGGCATGACGGGCCAGCAGCACCGAAGAATCGGACTGATCGACGACCAGAACCGCGCTCGACTTGAGTTTCGGCCCGGACCCCGGTTGCGCCATGGCGGTGAATGTCGACAAGGCGAGCAGGGCGCCGGTCAATACCGCCGCGGGCGATAGCCGCATTCTGGTGCTGGGTCTCATCGGGATCCTATGTTGAAGTCAAGTCGGACAAGGTAAGCATACATCGTCGGCCGAAGGCGTGATGTGCTGCTAACTTTGCCAGCTTTTTCGACAAAGTCCAATGAGTTACAGGTAATTATTAAGCTTTGACCTGTGCTGCGGGGGCACGCCGCAGTTCCTTGTCGCGATACATGTTGCGCTCGACAGTGCCGAGTAACTCGCGGATGTCCCGGCCGTCCTTGGGAAAATTCACCACGCCAATGCTGACGCTGCAGCGGATCATGCGCGAGCGCAGGTCCAGGGTGGTCTTGTACACATTATGTCGAACCCGTTTGATCACCGCTTCGGCCACTTCCTGGGAGGCCCCTGGCAAGAGGACGGCAAATTCGTCCCCGCCGAAGCGGGCGGCCGTGTCGGTCCCACGGATACTTCGCTGCAGGCATTGGGCAACCAACTGGATGGCGCTATTGCCGCCTTCATGGCCGAAGTCGTCGTTGATGTCGCTGAGCTTGTCCATGTCGATCATCAGCAGGGCATAGACGCTGCGGCTCTTCTCGGCGACCGAGTGCTCCCGCTGCCAAACCTCGTTGAACATGCGCGCATTGAACAGCCCGGTGAGCGAGTCCGTCTGCGCCAGGTTCTCGATGTGCTCGCGAGCCTCGGTGATGTCCGCCGACAAAGTCGAGGATAGGTAGGCAACCAATAAAAATGGCGCCAATTCGCCGATGGCCCGGCTGGCGTAGGCCATGGAAACCACTTCGACGCCCGGTGTGGAATAGGCCAGCGTCACATGGCAGACCGCGATGATGGCAACCTGAGCGAGGGTCGTCAGGCGGCCAAGGGTAAGCGCGCTCAAGATGATGGGCAGAAGGTATAAGTTCAGCAGAGGGCTGTCGCTCTTGCCGCTGAACCACAGCACGCCGGTGATGAATACCACCATGGACCAGGATTCGATTTGCAGCTTGGCGCGCGCGTGATGGGGGAAGAAGCGGCGATCTCGAAACACCACGATGGCCGCCGCGAACGCGCCCAGCAGGGACAGTACCGGCCAGAGCTGGGCCAGCAAAGTCTTCGACCAGACGAGCACCAACGCCGCCAGGGCCAGACACAGAATTTCTATGGAGCGGGTACTACGCATGCGAGATTACGGCCGCAGTGCCGCCGTCACGGGATTGGTGCCCTGGGGCATCTTCAGCTCTTGAATGGCCCGTTTCACGTCGGGATCGCGTTGCTCGAGAGGCGTGTTGGGGTTGGGGGGGGGGGGGGGCGCATCGTTCGCGGGGGATGGCTCGCGTTCCAATTCGATGTCCGGCGCTATGCCCCGATGGTTAATCGAGACGCCGGACGGCGTGTAATACAACGACGTCGTGAGTTTTATGGCCCGATCGCCGGTCAGAGGCATGACGGTTTGCACCGAGCCCTTGCCGAAGGTGGTTCTGCCCATGAGCTTGGCGCGGTGATGGTCCTTCAGCGCGCCGGCGACGATTTCAGCGGCCGACGCAGAGCCGCCGTTGACCAACACCACGATGGGGGCGCCGTTGAGTTCGTCGCCAGGCGTGGCGTTCATCTCGAATTTCGATTCTGGAGTACGCCCCTTGGCGCTGACGATCAGGCCGCCGTCGAGGAAGGCATCGGCGACGGCCACCGCCGCCTCCAGCACACCGCCGGGGTTGTTGCGCATATCCAGCACCAAACCTTTCAAAGGGGCGCCGTTTTTCTTGCGCAGGTCGCGCAGCGCACTCACCGTGTCCTCTCCCGTGGTCTCGCTGAATTCAGCGATGCGCAGATACCCATAGCCCTGCTCCGGCAGCTCCGCTTTCACGCTGTGCAGCTCGACGCGCGAGCGCTTCAGCGTATAGATAATGGGTTCCGTACTGCCCTGACGCAGAATACCGACCTTGATGGACGTCCCTTCCTTGCCGCGCATGCGACCGATGGTATCGCCCAGGGCGGTGGTATTCACCGGCACACCGTCGATGCTGGCAATGACATCGCCGGTGCGAATGCCGGCCAGTGCCGCCGGCGAACCCTCGAAAGGAGACACGACGACGACCTGGTCATCCTCCATGGAGACTTCGATGCCGACCCCCGAATACTCCCCTGAGCTGGAGATCTTGAGCTCATCGTATTCGTCGCCATCGAGGTACGCCGAATAGGGATCCAGCGAGGAGACCATGCCTTTGATCGCCGCCTGCAGCAGCTGGTGGTCATCTACGGGATTCACATAGTCGCGTTCGACTCGATCCAACACTTCCGCCAACATGTGCGCGTCAGCCCAAGGTAAATCCTTGCCCAACGAGGCGGCTTTATCGGCCAACACTCCGCCGGCAAGTCCCAGGGACAGTCCGATCGAGGCGCCCAGCGCCATCCACATCACATTGCGGGATTTATTAGTCATAGCGTTCCTCAGCATACGTGCGGCGCCCATTCGCCGCTAGACAGCCGTTGCCCGGCGACTGCAACTGGCGACAGGCAACATAACCTTTTGTGGACGGCAGCACATCAAAGCGCCCTACGGCTTCCCCTTCAGCCACACCTTGGGGTCCTTGGGAGTACGCCCCTCACGAATTTCGAAATAGAGCTGCGGGGCGGACCCCGCGTCGCTCATACCGGCAATGACATCCCCCGGCGATACCCAATCACCCACCGACTTGTAGAGCACCTCGGCATGGCCATACAGAGTCATGTAATCACCCTTGTGGCCAATGATGAGGAGCAACCCCAGTCCTTGCAGCCAATCCGCGTACACCACTCGGCCGAAATACGGCGCTCGCACCTTCGCGCCGGGCGCGGTTTCTATCAGCACTCCGTTCGATCGCAAGCCGGACTGCGCGGCGTCGGTACGTAGATCCTGATACCGCGCCGTGATCTTGCCGGGTACCGGCCAGGGCAACCTGCCCTTGAGGCCCTGGAAACTCTCCTGGGTGTCGACAGGGAAGTCCTGCAGCACCTTGGCCAGATCAGCCACCAGATTTTCCTCGGCCTGTTCCTCGCGCTTGAGCTGTTTCAGTTCGTCGCTGCCGCTGCTGACCTCTCGGGTCACCGCAGCCAACGCCTGCGAGCGATCCTGACGCGCGTGCTGCAGATCGGCGAGTTGTCGGGAGGCGTCGCTTTGCAGCTCATGCAACTTCTCGGTGGTTTGCTCCACCTCGGCCTGCAATTGCTGGAGCCGGTCCACGCGTTCGCGGATTTCAGCGATTTTGTCCGACCGCTCGCGCGCAAAATAACCGTAGTAGGCCGCCATGCGCCCAGCGCTCGAGGGATCGTCCTGATTCAACAGCAACTTGAGGCGCTCTTGCTGACCCATCATGTAAGCGGCACGGACCTGCGCCGCCAACGCGGCGCGCTGGCTATCGAGTTCGCTCTTCACCCGAACGGCCTCGACTCGCAACTCCCCGCGGCGACGTTCGGCGGCGGTTTCGGCGCTGCGTAAACCCTCGAGGCGCTGCCGCTTTGCGGTAATGCCGAGGTCTATGTCGCGCAGATGTGCGCTGAGCGCATCCCGCTGTTTCAATTCGCCGCCTAGGCGGCCCGTGAGGGCTGCGATTCGGCCCCGCACTTCCGCGAGTTTCGCCTTGGCCTGCGCCGAATCCTGGGTTTCTTCCGCGGCCCCGGCATGCATCCCCGAGAGCGCCGCCGTCAGCGCGGCAAATAGACATAAGTGCTTGATAATTCGATTCATCTCGTAGCCGACGACCCACCGGACGGCAAGCATACAAGCCTTCTGCCCGCTGCTATACTTGCGCCCCCATAAAATCCCCGTAAGCATCCGTATGCAGCGATTATTCGAGTACATCAGCCATCACCCCTACCTCGCCGCCGGCGCCATACTGGCAGCCGTGGCCCTCGCGGGATATGAGATTTGGGCCCGGATGCAGGCCTTCGCCGCTCTCTCAGCCATGCAGGCCGTGCGCCTCATGAACCAAGGTGCCCTGGTGCTCGACCTGCGCAACCGGGAATCGTACGACGCCGGACACATCGGCGAGGCCCGCCACGTGCCCGCCGCGGAATTGACGGCGCAGGCAGACAGCCTCAAGAAGTGGCGCGACAAAACGGTCATCACGTATGACGACGGCGGCATGGGGGGTGCCGGCGCGGCCCGCACTCTCACCAAGTTGGGCTTCACCAAGGTATTCAATCTGGAAGGCGGCTTGAACGCGTGGGTCAAGGATAATTTGCCGTTGACCAAGGCTACGAGTACGGGCAAATCGAGCGCGAAATGAGCCAGCCGCCCATCACCCTGTATGTCACGGGCTGGTGCCCGTACTGCCAACGCGCCAAGGCGTTGCTCGACAGCAAACAGCTCGCATTCAACGAGGTCGATGTGGACGAGGATCCGAAGCTGCGCCAGGAAATGACCGCGCGCAGCGGCCGGCGTACCGTCCCGCAAATTTTCATAGGCGAGCGCCACGTGGGCGGGTGCGATGATCTCGTCGCACTCGATGCCAGGGGCGAACTCGATCAACTAGTGTCGAATTTATCCGGGCAGGGGGCTTGATGAACGAGGTTAGAACGGAAGGTGTAGAGGCCAACGTAGGCGGTGTCCAGGTCGCCCTGCAGAGCGTCTTTTTGAAGGACTGCTCCTATGAATCGCCGAACGGTCCGCGGCTGCCCACCAACCAGGGCTGGGAACCGAAGTTTTCGCTGAACATGAACACGTCCACCGAAGAAATCGCACCCGATGTCCGCGAGGTGCTGTTGACCATCACCCTGGAAGCCAAGCACGGCGACGCCACGTTGTACCTGGTGGAAGTGAAGCAGGCCGGCATTTTTTCCATTGCCGGCGCCACAGTCGAGGACTTGAAGCGCCTCATCGGCAGCTTCTGCCCCAGCGTGCTGTTTCCCTATGCGCGTGAAGCGGTGTCGGATCTGATCGTCAAAGGCGGCTTCCCCAGCTTCCTCCTGCCTTTGGTCAATTTCGACGCCTTGTTCGCCCAGGCGTCCGAAACGCCGCAAACCGGCCTGGTCAACTAGGCGGCATGACGGACGCGCGCCAACAACCGATGGCGGTTATCGGCGCCGGCTCTTGGGGTACGGCGCTGGCCATTCAACTGGCTCGCGCCGAACACCCGATTCACTTGTGGGGACGCGATTCCGCGCAGCTCGATGCGATACAACGGGCCCGCTGCAATGAGCGCTATCTTCCCGATGCTGCCTTTCCACCGGCACTAACGGTCAGCGGCGACCTGGCGAGTGCGTTGGACGGCGTTCGCGACGCCTTGATAGCGGTGCCTTCGCACGCGTTTCGAGCCACCCTGGAACAGGTGGCGGTATACCTCAAGCCGGATACGCGCATCGCGTGGGCGACCAAGGGCTTCGAGATGTCCTCGGGACTGTTGCCGCACCAGGTCGCCGGAGAAGTCCTGGGCGAGAGACCCGGCGCCGTGCTCTCAGGTCCCACCTTCGCCCGTGAAGTCGGCGCCGGTTTGCCCACCGCCATGACGGTGGCCTCTCGTGATGCAGAGTTCGCCAAGGCGCTGGCATCGCGGCTGTCCGGTCCCAATTTCCGCGCCTACATGCAAACCGACATCATGGGAGTGGAGGTGGGCGGAGCCGTGAAGAACGTCATTGCCATCGGCTCAGGCATCGCCGATGGCATGGGCTTCGGTGCCAATACCCGGGTCGCCCTCATCACTCGCGGCCTGGCGGAAATGATGCGCCTCGGTGTGCGGCTGGGTGCCTCGCGTGAAACCTTCATGGGACTGGCCGGCCTCGGAGACTTGGTGCTCACGTGTACCGACGATCAGTCGCGCAATCGCCGCCTAGGATTGGCGCTGGGCCGCGGACATTCCATGCGAGAGGCGGAATCCAGCATACGTCAGGTGGTCGAAGGCGTTCTCGCGGCGCGCGCCGTCTGCGCGGTCGCCGAGCAACAGTCGGTTGAAATGCCCATCTGCCGGGAAGTCTTTCGCATCGTGCACGAAGGCAAGCCGGTGCGCGACGCGGTACAGGACTTGATGGGACGGGAAATGCGCTCAGAGACGGAGTGAAGTCCGAAGGGACTGTGCTGCTCAGAGGCGCAACGATACCGCCCAAATGGCGAGTCCGGCCAGGGCCAACGCACAGCCGACGTAGCCGGTGGACGTCAGACCATAGCCCGCAGCAATGGCCCATCCGCCCAACCACGGACCGATGGCATTCGCGATATTGAAGGCGGAGTGATTGGCCGCGGCCGCCAGACTCTGCGCATCGCCCGCCACATCCATGAGCCGCGTCTGCAGCACAGTGGCGAGCGATCCTCCAACGCCAATGAAAAAAACATCCAGAGCCACGGTCACCACATGTGCCGTCGACAAGGGATACAGCGCCAGCACCACGGCCGACCCGAGCAGTAAGGCGCCGGCCGTCGGCATCAGCGCACGGTCCGCGAAACGCGGCACCACGATGTTGCCCACGGTCATCCCTAATCCAAAAATCGCGAGCACGAAAGGCACGCCGCCCGGCCGCAAACCCGTGACATCCATGAGCGTCGAGGCCAGATAGGTGTATACGGCAAAAAGGCCTCCGAAGCCGATGGCGCCCGTGGCCAGGGTTAACCACACTTGTCGGCGGCCCAAGGCGCCCAACTCTCGCATGGCGCTCGCGCCCTCGGCAGGCCGATCGCGCGGCACATAGATGGCAACCAGCGTCGCGCAGAGCAACGCGAGAGCGGCAACGACGGCAAATCCCCAGCGCCACCCCACCGCCTGTCCCAATTCGTTCGCCAGCGGCACCCCGATGATGGTGGCGACCGTCAATCCCAGCAGCACTCGACCCACGGCCTGGGTACGCTGGTTGGTGGGTACCAGCGAGGCGGCCACCAACGTGGCAATGCCGAAGTAAGCGCCATGCGGTAGGCCGCTCAAAAAGCGAAAGACCAGCATCCACTCATACGTGGGAGCGAGCGCCGACAATCCGTTGCCCAGCGCGAACAAGGCCATTAACGCCATGAGCAAGGTACGGCGCGCGACGCGAGCCGAGAGTACCGCAATGATGGGCGCACCCACGACCACGCCCAGCGCATAAGCACTGATGACGTGGCCGGCGGTGGGCTCATCCACATGCAGATCGTGAGCGAAGTAGCGCAGCAAGCTCATGGTCGCGAATTCGGTGGTGCCGATGGCAAATCCGCCCACCGCCAGCGCGAGCTGCACCAGGTGCGGATGAATCTTGCGAGGCGTTATGAGGTCACCGTTTACCGCACGGTGATCGTGTGAGCGAAGTCGGCATGGAATCACTATAAAATACGTAGGTGCAAAATCACACCCAGGATTTGTTCCAATCGAAACTCGAGGATCGGCGGCAGGAAGAACTGGCGTCCGGTGCGTGGCTGCTGCATGGGTTTGCTCTCGATGACGACTTCCGTTTGCTCGCGGCCGTGGCGCGCATCCAAGCCGACGCACCATTTCGGCACTTGGTGACGCCGGGCGGCTTTCGCATGTCCGTGGCCATGACCAATTGCGGTGGCCTGGGCTGGGTCAGCGATCGGCGCGGCTACCGCTACGAGCCCTGCGATCCCTCGAGCGGCAAGCCCTGGCCTTCCATGCCCGCAGAGTTTCTGGGACTGGCCCGGGCAGCGGCGCTCGCCGGCGGCTTTTCGGATTTCGCTCCCGATGCCTGCCTCATCAATTGCTACGAACCGGGCACCCGCCTCACCTTGCATCAGGACCGCGACGAGTGTGATTTCGCACATCCCATCGTGTCGGTGTCATTAGGGTTGCCCGCGGTGTTTCTGTTTGGAGGCGACAATCGTTCGCAGCGTCAGCGTCGCATACCGCTGGTTCACGGCGACGTCGTGGTATTCGGTGGCGCCTCGCGCAGGCGATTCCATGGGGTGTCGCCCATCAAAGATGGCCATCACGAACTCGTGGGTGCGCGGCGACTGAATCTGACCTTTCGACGGGCGAGGTAGACATGACAAAGGCCGCCTCCATACTCCCCTGCACAGCCGCGTGCGTCGTGGCCTGCAGCCTCGCGCCCTTCACTGCTGTGGCGCGCGAGAAGCCCGTCGCACACATCGCCAGCCAAGCCTATACCCTGCATACGTCCTCCGGAGATGCCAGCCTGCCGCTCGAAGCCTCGGCGGATTTGCAGAAGAGCCACCCGGACATCACGCGGGCCGTCATCGTATTCCACGGCAAGGGACGCAACGTGGAAGGGTATTACCATGCACTCGAGAGCGCGGCCCGCCGTGCGGATCACGTCATGCTGCTGGCTCCTCAGTTTCTGCGTGCAGAAGACGTCGAGGCGCACCGGCTGCCGTCGCAGTTCCTCCGTTGGCACGAAGGAACATGGACCGAGGGAGAGCCCGCCTTGGCGCCGCTTCCCTTGAGCACCTTTTCCGTCATCGACACGCTGCTGAAGGATCTCGGTAATCGGGAGAACTTTCCGAACCTCACGATGGTCGTGTTGTTCGGACACTCGGGCGGCGGTCAGCTCATCAATCGCTATGCCATCGTCGGCACTGCCCCGGCCGCTCTGGCCGCCGCCGGTATTCATGTGCGCTTCGTGATTGCGAATCCTTCATCGTATTTTTATTTCACCGATGACCGACCCCAACCCGACGGCTCGCTCGCGCCCTACCGCGGGACATCTTGCGCGAATTTCAATCGCTGGCGGTACGGACCGGCCCATGCGCCGAACTATGTGGTCGATTCCTCTCCGGCAGCTTGGCAGCGACGTGAGTCGACGTACGTCGCGGCCGACGTCATTTACCTCCTAGGCGAGGAGGACACCGATCCGGAACAGCGAGACTTGGATACGTCCTGTGCAGGCGAAGCCCAGGGACCCGAGCGGCTGGATCGAGGCAAGGGCTATTTTCGCTACCTCAAGGATCGTCACATCCAAGACTTCCACCAGCAACTGTGGCTTGTCCCTGGTGTCGCTCACGTGGGCAGCCGCATGGTTGAATCTCCCTGCGGCGTAGCGGCGGCGTTCGACTCCGGTACCTGCGATACCAAGGCGCCCGTCGGAACACCGCCGCCCACAGGCGCGACGAACAATCACTGACGACGCTCGCTCGATCAGATCTCGATATTGTCGATGAGCCGCGTGGCGCCTAAGCGGGCAGCGGCCACCACGACCAGCGGACTCTCGGACGTAGGCTCACCCAAGTCCACGCGGCGACGCACAGCGATGTAATCGGGGAGCCAACCGCGGCCGCTGAGGGCTGTCGAGGCAGCGATTTCGAGCGACGCATAATTTTTGCCCCCCGCGCGCACGGCCGCCGCGAGCTCGAGTAGCTCCTCGTACAAGTGCGTGGCCTCGATGCGCTGATCACCGCTCAAATAGCCGTTGCGCGATGACATGGCAAGTCCCGTGCTTTCACGCACCGTGTCGGCGCCCACCACCTCGATGGGCAGGGCGCACTGCTGCACCATGCCGCGAATCACCAAGAGCTGCTGATAGTCCTTCTTGCCGAAAATGGCCACCTGCGGCCGCACGATGTTGAACAGCTTCAGCACCACCGTGCATACACCGGTGAAAAACCCGGGACGAAAATGCCCTTCGAGAATATCCGCCACCGCCGGAGGCGGCTGCAGCCGGTACTCTTGCGGCTGCGGATAAAGTTCGCGCTCGCTGGGAGCGAACACGAAGTCGCAGCCCGCGGATTGCAGCAGCTCGCAGTCTCGAGCGAGCGTTCGAGGGTACTGATCGAAGTCCTCGTTCGGCGCGAACTGCAGGCGATTCACAAAAATGCTGGCCACCACGGGCCGGCCTACCGCTGCGGCCTGTTCGATGAGCGATAAGTGCCCCGCATGTAGATTTCCCATGGTAGGTACGAACGACACGCCGGCGCCGCCGCGCAGGGCGCCGCGGAGATCTGCGACGGTGTGAAGGACTTGCACGGGTTTGCGTCAGTAGCCGTGCAGGCCATCGTCAGGAAAGACGCCGCTCTTGACGTCGCGCACGAACAGCTTGACGGCATCCTGCACGCTGTGGCCGCCTTCCATGAAATTGCGCACGAAGCGCGGCAACTTACCTTTAGTCACATTGAGCATGTCGTGCATCACCAAGACCTGGCCGCTGCACCCGGAGCCCGCGCCGATGCCGATGACCGGTATGGAAAGTTTCGAGGTCAATGCGGTAGCCACCACGGTGGGTACGAGTTCGAGCACCAGCATCTGGGCCCCGGCGGCCGCCAATTCTTCGGCATGGGCCTGCAAGGTCGCCGCAGCGGCTGCCTCTCGCCCTTGAATGCGGTAACCGCCGAGCGCATGCACGGATTGAGGCGTGAATCCCAAATGAGCACACACAGGAATGCCGCGTTCGCTCATGAGCCGTACCATGGGTGTGGTCCATCCGCCGCCTTCGACCTTCACCATATGCGCGCCGGCCTGCATGAGCAGCGTCGCATTGTGCAAAGCCTGGGACGAGGATTCCTGGTAGCTGCCGAAGGGCATATCGGCGATGACCCAGGCGTTGCAATTACCCGCGGCCACGCACCGCGTGTGATACACCATGTCCGCCATGGATACCGGCAGCGTGCTCTTGTTGCCCTGAATCACCATGCCCAGCGAGTCACCCACCAACAGAACGTCGACGCCCGCCTCGTCCAGCAGGCGTGAAAATGATGCGTCGTAGCAAGTGAGCATGGCGATCTTATCGCCGGCCGTGCGCATGTGCTGTAGCCGGTGCAATGTCATTCGAGTTCGATCGCTCATGGTAGTTTCCGTATCGAGCCGCGGCGTAGTTTTCTTGGCGGCTATTTTGTCACGGCTCATGCAAATTCGCCTGACGGTCGGTATCATGCGCCCCCGTTGGCGCATGAACCAGGTCACGGAACAGCATAAATGCCGAAGCTCGATGAACAGATCTCGACCCTGCAGGAACGGCTCAAGCAACTCAAACTGCGGCAGCAACGCAGCGATGCGCGCAAGCGAGCCGTCGAAGCGCAGCGCGAAAAGAAGGCGGAAACCCGCCGCCAGTTCGTGGCCGGCGCCGTGATCCTGGCCAAGGTGCGGGAGGGTTTACTGCCCGAGATTCAGTTTCGGAGTTGGCTGGATGAGGTCCTGACCCGGCCGGACGACCGCGCGTTGTTCGATTTGCCGCCGAAGACGACGCGGGACGCGTAGTTGCGGGCGGCCTCACGCCCCCGGCTACGCGCCCCGGGCTAGGCGCCCCCAACGAAGCCCAGTTGCCGCCAGGCGTCGTACACGACGATGGCCACCGCATTGGATAGATTGAGGCTGCGACTCTGGGGGCGCATGGGAATGAACACCGAATACTCGCGCCCGATGCGCTCCAGCACGGCCGCGGGGAGTCCGCGAGTCTCGGGACCGAACACGAAGGCATCACCCTCCCGGTACGCCACCTCGCTGTAGCGCTGCGCGCCGCCGGTCTCCACGGCAAATACCCGAGCGGCCCCCAGGTCGGCCAGACACGCTCCCATGTCCCCATGGACGCGCACATCCGCCAGGTCGTGATAATCCAGTCCCGAACGCTGCAGGCTCTTGTTGTCCAACTGGAACCCAAGGGGCTTCACCAGGTGCAGCGTCGCCCCGGTATTCGCGCAAAGGCGAATGGCGTTACCGGTATTGGGTGGTATCTCAGGTTCGAAGAGAACAACGTGAATCACGTTTGCTGTTCGACGATGACACGCTGCGCGGGATAGGCGAAGTCGATGCCGAGGCGGCGAAACTCGGCAAGAATGCGAAAGTTAACCACCTGCTGCAAATCCAGCATCGGGTTCAACTTGGGCTGCTGAGCAAAGTAAGACAATTCGAACAGCAGCGAGGAGTCGCCCAACGTCTTCAAGTGACAACGATCGAAACGGGCACTGGCTTGTTCGCGCACAATGCCCTCCAGGAGTTTCGGAATCGCGGCCAGAGTCTCGTCCGGCGTCGCATAGGCCACGCGCAGCGTCGCTAATATGCGCTGTTCGGGCATGCGACCGAAATTGCGCACCCTGCTCTTCAAAACGTCCGCATTCGACAGAATGATTTGCTCGCCTGAATCGGCGCGCAGGCGAGTGGTCTTGATGCCGATGTGCTCTACGGCGCCGATAAAAGTGGCATCGATGTTCAGGGTGTCGCCGACCACGAAAGGCTTGTCGAGCGCAATGGACAGTGAGGCGAATAAATCACCCAGAATGTTTTGCAACGCCAGCGCCACCGCCACGCCGCCGACGCCCAATCCAGCGAGCAGCGCCGTGATGTTCACGCCCAAATTGTCCAGCGCCACCAGAATCAACAGAGACCAGATCAATAAGCTCGCAACGAAATTAATGATGTCGAGGGAGCCCGCGAACATGCGGTCGGGCCCGCGCTCCAACTCCTTGATTTCGAGATAGAAGCGCACGCTGCGCCCGGCCCAGAGGCCGATCTGCAGCAATACCAGCATGAGCACCAGGTTGGTCACGATGTGCTGGAGCCGCGGCGGCAAGGTGAGGCTTTCCTGACCCGCGTCGAGTGCCAGTGCCAAAAACAGGAATTGCTTGGTGTTGCCGACCAGGTAGAACAACAACCGGATGGGCGTGGAGCGATGGTCGGCTGAGAAGCGCTTCGATCGTGAGGCGATCAGGCGCCGAGCCAGGGAAAGGCCGGACCATACCGCCACCGAGACGATGGCGGCAATGAGCCAGTCGGCAAACGAGTTGCCGTAGAAAAGGCGCTCGGACGCGCCTATTGTGTGCGTGAGGAAATCGGCCATCATCCGCCGATTATACCGACGAGAGGACCTCGCTGTTTAGGCGACGTCCTCCATTCCCAGTTCTTTCATTTTTCGCGTCAGGGTATTGCGGCCCCAACCGAGCAGCTTGGCCGCATCCTGCTTCAGGCCGTCGGACTTACGCAGCGCGACGCGAATCAGAATACGTTCCACTTCGGGTACGGCCTGATCCAGCAACCGCTGCGTGCCGGCGTCCAGTTCTTGCTCGGCCCAATGCGACAACTTTGCCGCCCAGTCATGGTTGGTGGCATGTCCTATGGGCGCACCGCCGAGATCCGGCGGAATGTCCTCGGCGCGGATTTCGCGGCCCGGCGCTGTGACCGTCAGTCGCCGGCAGGCATTCACCAGCTGTCGCACATTACCCGGCCAGTCGAAGGTGACCAGGGCGGTTTCCGCCGTCGGCATGAGCAGCTTGGGTTCCACTCCCAATTCCTGTCCGGCAACGCTCAGGTAGTGGCGCAGCAGTTCGGGAATATCCTCGCGGCGTTCGCGCAGCGGCGGAATTTCGATGCGTATGACATTGAGTCTATGCAACAGGTCTTCGCGGAAATGCCCGGACTTCACCCGTGATTCGAGATCCTGGTGAGTAGCCGCGATGACGCGCACATCCACTTTCACCGGCGTCTGTCCGCCCACTCGATAGAACTCCCCTTCGGCGAGTACGCGCAATAGCCGCGTCTGCAGCGCCGGCGACATGTCGCCGATCTCGTCGAGGAACAAGGTGCCGCCGTCGGCCTGCTCGAAGCGGCCGCGACGCAGCGTGTCGGCGCCGGTGAAGGCGCCCTTCTCGTGGCCGAACAACTCGGACTCCAACAGATCCGCCGTGAACGCGGCGGTGTTGAGCGCGACAAAGGCTTTGCTGGATCGCGGGCTGTGCCTATGCAGAGCGTGTGCCACCAACTCCTTGCCGGTACCGGATTCACCGGTAATGAGCACCGTCATGCTGGAGCGAGACAGCCGGCCGACAGCGCGGAATACCTGCTGCATGGCGGCCGCCTGGCCCAACAACTCGGGAATACTGCGCCGCGCGGCCTCCACATCGGTGGATACCGTGGCCTGCTGCGCGGCGCGGCGCACCAGATCGACCGCCTTGTCGATATCGAAGGGCTTGGGCAGGTATTCAAACGCGCCGCCTTGGTAGGCAGCGACAGCCGCATCCAAGTCGGAGTGCGCCGTCATGACGATCACCGGGAGACCCGGCCGAGATACCTGAATCTCTTTCAGGAGATCGAGTCCGCTGCGGTTGGGCATGCGGATGTCGGTCATGAGTACGTCGGGCGCATCCGAGCGCAGTGCGGTCAACGCGTTGTCCGCGCCGTCGAAGCACTTCGCCAGCATGCCGCTGCCTTTCAGCGCCTTCTCGAGCACCCAGCGAATGGACGCATCGTCGTCGACTAACCAAACACTTAGCGGCTTTGCATTCATGTTGTATCCATTGGAAGAAAAATCACGAATATGGTCCTGCCGGGGGCGCTGTCGAATTCGATGAGGCCGCCATGGCGGCTCACGAGGTCTTGAGCAATACCCAACCCCAGGCCGGTGCCGTCGGAGCGACCCGACACGAGCGGGTAGAAAATGGTGTCGCGAATTTCGGTGAGCACACCGGGCCCGTTGTCCTCGAATTGAATCGAGGCAACCAAACGATGGCGCCGGGCACCGATGCTGACATTGGTGGCGGCACGGGTCCGCAGCACCAGGCGGGGCGCGTGCACACCGGCGCTGGATAGGGCCTGTATGGCATTACGGCCGAGGTTCAGCATCGCCTGGATGATGTGATTCGGATCGACCGCGAGCGCCGGCAGGCTGGGATCGTAGTCTCGATCCACCGTCACGCCGGGAGGCGCTTCGCTGCGCAGCAGGTGATAGACCCGCTCCAACAGCTCGTGCACGTTAATCAATTTCTTCGCGGGCGGCCGCCCGGGGCCCAACATGGAATCCAGCAAATTGGTGAGACGGTCGGCCTCACTGATGATGACGCGTGTGTACTCGCGCAGCGCCGGATCCAGCAATTCGCGTTCGAGCAGCTGCGCGGCCCCGCGCAACCCCCCAAGCGGATTTTTGATTTCATGGGCGAGCTGCCGCACCATGAGCCGACTGCCGCCGAGCTGCGCCAACAGCGCGTTTTCTCGCGTCAGGCGCCGGTGCTGGGTGATGTCCTCGATTTCCAGCAGCAATCTAGGGCCATCGTGGCCGAACGTGATTTGCGTGACGGCACAATCGAGGATGCGATCCACGCCGCCGGGCGCCGGCCACGCCAATTCGCGCTGGACCACGCCCTCGCCGCCGGAGCGCGCTCGCTCGAACAGCGTCAAGAGAGTCTCGGCGCCCCGGGTCAATTCGGAGAAGCGACGACCGAGCGCTTGATTGCGACCCAGCCCCAACAACGTTTGTGCGGCTGTATTCAGATAAACGACATGTAAATCTTGGTCGAGGAGAAATACGCTGGTGACCAATGCATCGAGCAATTCCGTCCCTTCGACGGATACCGGTTGCATGTACAGTTCAGCGGCCAAGCGGAGCATCCGCTCGTGCCGGGGAGATCAACGCGTCCGGTGCTGGTTGTCTAGCTCGGAGGGTTGTCTCATGTAGAAGGTCACACTGTCCGAGGTCTTGGACTCTCCCGTCACCGTATCCGTGATAGTGGCCGCAATCACATACGTACCGCGCGTCAAGGACTGCAAGGTGAAGGAGACTGTGGTCGGCGGCTGATCGTCCAGTTGTTTGCCGTTGAGGTGCCAGGTAATGGTTTGATTCGGCTTCAACCCAGGCGAGAGCGCCAGGCGAATCGGAATAATCTCGTCGTTGAAAAACACCTGTTCCTTCGCCGGCGATTCCACGGCGAATTCGCTGTAGGCCAGGGCGGACGGCGGGGCCACGATTTGAGCCGCATTGCCCGGCCTGGTCGTCGCTCCCCCGATGCCATTGGATGTCGATGACGAGGTAACGATTTTCTCGGCCCCGGGCACCGGCTGATCCGAGAAATGAACCACGCCGTCCGCGTCGGTCCATTTGTAGACCACCGCACCATCCGCCGCGAAGGCGGCGAACAGGCAGAACGCGAGACACGGTCGCCAAAGGTGCATAACTGGAAAGCATAGACCTATCGCCTCGTGCCCACAAAACTGAGTGACGGCGGCGTGACCGCCGTCACCTTATGGCTGGCCGATAACCTGTTCTTACAGACTGTAGTACATCTCGATTTCGATCGGATGCGTGGTCATGCGCAAGCGCGTGACCTCTTTCATCTTCAACTCGATGTACGCGTCGATCAGATCGTCCGTGAACACACCACCCGCCTTCAAGAACGCACGATCCTTATCCAGGTAGTCGAGCGCCATGTCGAGGGAGTGGCAAACGGTCGGGATCTTCTTGTCCTCTTCCGGCTCCAGGTCGTACAAATCCTTGTCGGCGGCATCGCCGGGATGAATCTTGTTCTGAATTCCGTCGAGGCCGGCCAGCAACATGCTGGCGAACGCGAAATACGGATTCGCGGTGGCGTCCGGAAAACGCACTTCGATGCGGCGGCCCTTGGGATTGGCAATCCAGGGGATACGAATGGAGGCAGACCGATTGCGCGCCGAGTAGGCGAGTTTCACGGGTGCTTCGAAACCGGGTACCAGGCGTTTGTAGGAATTCGTGCTGGCATTGGTGAATGCGTTCAGCGCGCGCGCGTGCTTGATGATGCCGCCGATGTAGTACAACGCGGTATCGGACAAACCGCCGTACTTGTCGCCCGCGAACATGGGCTTGCCGTCCTTCTGCAAGGACATGTGCACGTGCATGCCGCTGCCGTTGTCGCCGACAATGGGCTTCGGCATGAACGTCAGCGTCTTGCCGTAGCCGTGCGCGACGTTTTGCAGGGCGTACTTGAGGATTTGAACTTCGTCGGCCTTCTTCGTCAGCGTATTCGCCGCGACGTTGATTTCACCCTGGCCGGCGGTGGCGACTTCGTGGTGGTGCACCTCGAACTTCAACCCCATTTCCTCGCAGGCCAAGGACATGGCCGTGCGGATATCTTGCTGAGCATCGACCGGCGGCACGGGGAAGTAGCCGCCCTTCACGCCGGGGCGGTGGCCCTTGTTGCCGTCTTCGTACGTCTTGTTGGAGTTCCACGCGCCCTCATAGGAGTCCACTTCGTAGGAGCAGCCGTTCATGCCGGAGCTATGAGTGACGGTGTCGAAAATGAAGAATTCGTTTTCCGGACCGAACAGCGCAGAGTCGGCAATGCCGGAGGACTTGAGATACGCCTCAGCACGCTTCGCCAGCGAGCGCGGGTCGCGGTCATAACCCTGCATGGTCATGGGCTCGATCACGTCGCAGCGCAGATTGACCGTGGTCTCTTCGTAAAACGGGTCAATGACCGCCGTTTCGGGATCCGGCATCAAAATCATGTCGGATTCATTAATGCCCTTCCAACCAGCAATGGATGAACCGTCGAACATCTTGCCGTCTTTAAAAAAGCCTTCATCAACCAGGCGAGTCGGCACGGTAACGTGCTGTTCCTTCCCAATCGTGTCCGTAAAGCGAAGATCGCAGAACTTCGCTTCTTTTTCTTTGATCAATTTCAGAACATCAGCCGGAGTCATTTTCGTCCTCGCGTAGTGCAGCTCTTATTCGGGCCCGGTCAGGCCGGGTTCTGTGACAATGCAGCAAATGTGCCATGAGCGGTCGTATACGGATCAAGTACTTGGGGCCACCCGATGCGCAGTGTCGCTCCATTATGGCGCACGCACCAAAATGTGGAGCCCCTTTTTGGGGCATGCGCACCGGCCAGGAACATGACGTGACGCGCGTCACGGAAAATCTTGCTGCAATGTGCCAAACAGGTGCGGCGCTGGAGTCCAATCGCGGGTGTAGCGCATGCTGCTCGATTAACGTGCGTCGGTTATGGCCGGGACAGCGCGCGCGCTGCGTCGCTATACTCGCCGCCGTTGTCGATCCCCACGAGCATTAAGATGGCCAAAGCACCCCGGGTGCCTCCCCGCACCTTCCAGGAATTGATTTTCGCGCTGCAAAAATACTGGTCGGACCAGGGGTGCATCATTTTGCAGCCCTACGACATGGAAATGGGTGCCGGCACCTTTCATACCGCCACCTTTCTGCGGGCCGTCGGACCCGAGCCTTGGAGCGCCGCGTACGTCCAGCCGTCACGCCGGCCCACCGATGGCCGCTATGGCAATAATCCCTTTCGCCTGCAGCATTACTATCAATTTCAGGTATGCATCAAGCCCTCGCCGGACAACTTTCAGGAACTGTATCTGGGATCGTTGCGCGCCTTGGGGTTCGATCTACTCACCCACGACATTCGCTTCGTGGAGGACAACTGGGAGTCACCCACGCTGGGCGCTTGGGGTTTGGGCTGGGAAGTCTGGCTGAATGGCATGGAGGTATCGCAGTTCACGTACTTCCAGCAAGTCGGCGGCCTCGACTGCCGGCCGGTGATGGGCGAAATCACCTACGGACTGGAACGGCTTGGCATGTACATGCAGGGCAAGGAAAGCATTTTCGACATCGTTTGGGCGGACGGCCCCTTCGGCAGTACCACCTACGGCGATGTGTTCCATCAGAATGAAGTCGAGCAATCGACATACAACTTCGAAAAGGCCGACACGCAGGTCCTATTCGCACAATTCGATACACATGAACGCATCTGCCAGGAGCTGGTGAAGGACAAATTGGTGCTCCCGGCCTACGAGCAAATGGTCAAGGCATCGCATTCTTTCAACCTGCTCGATGCTCGCCACGCGGTCTCGGTGACCGAGCGGCAGCGCTTCATCCTGCGCGTGCGCACGCTTGCCCGAGCAGTGGCCGAAGCCTATCGCGAAAGCCGCGAGGCGCTCGGCTTTCCGCTGCTGAAAAATCCGCGGCCGACGGAGTCGGTGTAATGGCCAACCGCGAATTCCTATTCGAACTCGGCACCGAAGAACTGCCGCCGCGCACTCTGCTCGCCTTGTCGAACGCGCTCGAGGAAGGCTTGGTCAAGGGCTTGGACACCGCCGGCATTCCGCACGGCGAAGCCCATGCGTTCGCCACACCGCGCCGGCTTGCGGTGCGTATCGAACGGGTTGCCGAATCGGCTCCGGACCGTAAAGTGGAACGGCGCGGGCCGCCGGTGAACAATTCATTTGATGCTCAGGGCAACCCCACACAGGCGGCGACGGCCTTCGCCAAGAGCTGCGGCGTCGCCGTGAGCGAGCTGGAACGCTTGACCACCGACAAGGGCGCGTGGCTGGCATTTCGAGGCACCGAACCCGGTGCGGCCACGTCCAGTGTGTTGGGCACTCTGGTGAATCAGGCGATTGCCGCTCTGCCCATTGCCAAGCGCATGCGCTGGGGCGCGCGTACCGCGGAATTCGTGAGACCCGTGCGCACGGTGGTACTGCTGTTCGGCGACGACGTGATTCCCATCGAAGTGCTCGGCTTCAAGTCCGATCGCATGACCGTAGGCCACCGCTTTCACGCACCCAAGCCTTTTCAAGTGAGATCTCCCAAGAGCTACGAGGGTCAGCTACATCGCGCCAAAGTGGTCGCGGATTTCGCGAAACGCCGCGAACTCATTCGCGCCGGGGTGCGCGCTGCGGCGGCCGAGTCCGGGGGTACCGCCCACATCGAAGATGCGCTGCTGGATGAAGTCACCGCCCTGGTCGAGTGGCCGGTGCCCATTGCCGGACGCTTCGAGGAACGTTTCCTCGCTTTGCCCCGGGAAGTGGTCATTGCCACGGTACAAGAACACCAGCGCTATTTTGCGGTGGAAAGCAGCGACGGCAAGTTGAACGGCGGCTTCGTCACCGTGAGCAACATCGACAGCCGCGATCCGGCCAAAGTGCGCGAAGGCAATGAGCGCGTGGTGCGCCCCCGGCTGAGCGATGCTGCGTTCTTCTGGGAGCAGGACAGAAAGGTCACGCTGGAAGCACATGCCGCGCGCCTGGGCGCCGTGACCTTTCAAACGAAGCTGGGCAGCTACGCCGAGAAGACTGCGCGGGTGAAGCGCTTAGCCCTGTCCATCGGGGCGCGCACGAGCGCCGGCGAGTTCGTGGGTCGTGCCGCCGACTTGGCCAAGGCCGATCTCATGACTGCCATGGTGGGCGAGTTTCCGGAATTGCAGGGGACCATGGGCCGCTACTATGCCGAAGCCCAGGGCGAGCCTCCGGAACTGGCGTTGGCCATCGAGGAGCATTACAAGCCGCGCTACGCGGGTGATGCACTGCCCAAGACCAAAGCCGGTCAGGCGGTGGCACTGGCCGACAAGATCGACACGTTGGTGGGCATTTTCGCCATCGAGCAACGCCCAACCGGCACCAAGGATCCCTTCGGCCTGCGCCGCGCCGCGCTCGGCGTGCTGCGCATCGTCTTGGAGGGACGCCTGGAGCTTGACCTGATGCAATTGGTCGAGGAGTCCGCGGCGTCACAGCCGGTGCAGCGTGCCGGAGTCGCCACCGAGGTCAATGAGTTCTTCATCGACCGGCTGCGTGGATTGCTGTTGGAGCGCGCCGACGGCACTACGGCCGAGATGATCGATGCGGTACTCGCCGCCGGCCCGCGCTCGCCGCTGGACGTGGAAACGCGCTTGCAGGCACTGAAGGGATTCTTGCTGCTACCCGACGCGGCGGTGTTGACCGCCATCAACAAGCGCATCGTGAATATTCTGCGCAAGGCGCCGGTCGACACGACGTCCAATACGGCGGCCTTAAGCGCGGTGGCCTCGGTGCTAACCGAGGCGGCGGAGCTCGAATTGTATCGGGTGCTGTCCGGTATGCGCGACGGGGTGCTGCTCGCGCTTGTCGAGCGACGCTACGCGGATGCCCTGGCGGCTCTCGCAGGATTGCGCGTGGCGGTGGACGAGTTCTTCGAACGCATCATGGTGATGGACGAGAATCTCGAGAAGCGTAACAACCGCCTGGCGTTGCTGCGCGATGTGCAGGTGTTGCTGAGCGGCGTCGCTGATTTATCACGCTTACCCGGCTGACCGGAACCGGGCCGCTCTTCGGGGTCGGCTGTTTGCCGATCCTAGTCCACGCCGATCATGACGTTGGAGGCTTTGATCACGGCGTAGGCTTTGCCACCGGGTTTCAGTCCCAGGCTCTCCGCGGACTTCTTGGTGATAATGGACACGATCTCGATTCCCGGAGCGAGTTCGACCACGACTTCCGAGTCGACCGCGCCATGAGTCACGGCTTTGACCGTGGCCGTCAGAACATTTCGGGCACTGAGTTTCATGGAGACCTCTCGGGTTGGGCCTGACTGGTCTCAGCCTGGCTAGGTTGAGCGTGGGGCGGAGTTTTCGGCTTCGCAGCCACGTGTTTCGCCGGTTTGGACGGCGCGGCGGCTTGGGTTTGCGCCTGCCACCGGGCAGCCGGTTTTTCAGCCACCGGCGGTGGTGCCGGCACCGGCTCAGGTTTCGGCAAGGAGACTACCGGCACCCAATCCTCCGGCGGCGGAGTCCATTTGATGCGCATCGGAGGCGTCAAAAAGAAAGCCAACAATAGGGCCGCGTGCAGCGCCGCCGCCACGCCAAACCATATGACTAGCTTTTTTCTCTGGAAGCGACGCACGACCGGAGTGATCTCCATGCTCGTGTCCTTGGTCGCCAGGGTGGGCTTGATCTGCCGATAGTCGGACAGCGACGGCAGCGGGGCGATCTTGGGCCGGGGCGGCGGCCGCATATCCGGAAATTTCACGACTTGGCTCATGCGGATATTTTATCCGCAAAAGCGTGACAGGAACGCACGGGATTCGCAGACTGCGGCGCCGACTGTCCGGTGGACAATTCCCCTGCCTGGCGCTGCAGGCTGGCTCCCTTATGTCGCACCAGAATGGTTCAAGCGGGGGTGGCCTTATACGTGCGGCCGCGTATGACGTCTTGAGGATTACACACGCGGCCGCCACGAGTTCGACAGTCGACGATCAGTTGCCCGAGGTGCGAGTGGTGAGTTGAATCGCGGCGAGATCCGGCGTGCCACTGCCCGCGCCGCTGAACAGCGGTCCCTTGGCAACGACGAATTGACCCGCGGTGACGGCGGATAATGATGCGCTGGTAAATCCAGAAAAGGTGGTCGCGGTACCCGTCTGCACATCCATGAGCTGCACGAGGGGCCGTGCGTCGGTGAACAATCCCGAGAGCCCGTTCATGGAGAGAGAGACGGAGCCCGAGTCTACCGCGGTGACTTCACCCACAACCTGCGAGCTTTCCAATATCGCGGAGCTCGCGCTGAATGTCGGCGTCGCGCCGGCAACGAGATCGGAGCCGACACTGAGAATGACTTCCTGTCCCGGCATCAAGTCCGTGGCGCCGCCGAAGCTCATGTCCGATGTCATGGGGTAAGACGCGGTGCCAACCGAAAAGACGGTTCCCGCAGGCAGCGACACCGTGGCGATTTCACCCGGAGTGACGGACGACGTATTCACCTCGCCTTGGATGAGCACTTGCGCGGTAGGCGTGGACGCGGTGGCAGTGCTGCTCAACACCAGACCTTTCACCCACTGCGACCCCGAACTGCCGAGATAGGACATGGAATGAATGCTCAACGACCCATCGCCAAGGAGACCCAGATCGACGGATACGATCTGGCCGGCGGATAGACAGGTCGCATCATTCGCCGGGCAGACAGCGGCGGGGAAAGCGTAGCTGGTGGACGAGCCTTCGGTCAGCACCAACGAGTCGCCAAAGGCGGTCTTGATATTCACCTGCGTGCCGCTAACCGCGGTAACGGATCCCACGACGTCATCGATGCTCGCCTGTTGCGAAGTACTGCTGGTTCCCGACAACAAGGAGAGATTGACCGACGTGCCGTTGGCGAAGCTGACCGAGAGGTCGCTTTGCAGCAGATCCGGAATGCTGAGATCCATGCTGAGCCCGGTCGATGAGCTGGCGGTAACCGTCAGGGGGAATACCCCGCTCGATAAG
>Ga0302316_10000873_pt1 | contig 25309 bp, 15 predicted proteins | sample III_Palsa_N3_2_FD_200456 | JGI IMG/M metagenome (GOLD analysis project Ga0302316, IMG submission 200456) | Peat permafrost microbial communities from Stordalen Mire near Abisko, Sweden - III_Palsa_N3_2 | ecosystem: Environmental > Terrestrial > Soil > Palsa > Peat permafrost | place: Sweden...
CCCAGGCCTGGATGAGTGCGCCCTGAACGGTAATAGGGATGAAGATGCTCGATTCGCCGATGTTGTTGTGGTCGAGGAAGTTCTGGGCCTGGGTTTGGAAGGTATCGGCGTCGAGGAGCCAGCCGCGGAAGGGGATTTGGACGCCGAACTGGTGCTCTTCGTTGCGCTCGCCTTTGAGGGGGACGTAGCTGCCGCCGGGCTGGTTTGGATTGGCGAGGGATTGGGCGTAGTCAAGCGCGGGGCCGGTGATGCTGGTGAGCGGTGGCGGCTGGTAGAAGTGACCGTAGAAGCCACGGAAGACCCAGTTGAGCTTGGGGATGACGATGGCGATGCCGACGCGGGGGTAGATGGCGTTTTCGGTGATGGCTCCGGAGAAGTGGGTCTGGCGTTCGCCGGCGATGAGCGTAAGCCAGTTTGTGGGCTTGTAGTTGTCTTCGACGTAAGCTTCCTGCACGCCTGCGGTAATGACGGGGTTGATGGAGAAATTGTTTGCGCTGAGGTCGTTGAAGACTGCGCCGAAGATGTCGTTCTCATGCTGGGCGTATCCGTAGATGCCGGCCGAGAGCGCGTTCCTGGCGACGACGGTGGAGATGCTGGCCTGCAGGCCGGAGTAGAAGCCGGTTTCGTCCGCCGTGGTGGAGGCGGGGAGATCGTTGGGGTTGGCTTGATAGTTGGCGCGGTTGAAGTGGACGAAGGGCGAGACCTGCGAGACGGTCTGGGCGTTGAAGGTATGAAGCCAGGTGAAGGCGGCGTAGCTGTCGGTTTCGTGCTCGCCGTCGCGGAGACCGCTGGAGTTGTAGAGCTGGCTTTCCCAGTCGTTGGGGTTGGGGTCGTAGGGGATCTGGTAGTAGTCGGTGCGGAGCTGGCCTACGAGGCGAAATTGGTTGGCGGGGTCTTGGTTGTAGACGATGGTGCCGAAGCCGCCGTAGCCGTTTTCGGCGTCGTGGACGGGCTGGGAGATGGCGGGCTGCAGACCGTAGTCACTGCGGTTGCCGTTGAGGCTGAGATACCAGGCGAGCTTTTCGGAGTGGTCGCCGAGGGATATCTGGTCGTTGGTCTGGAGGAAGTTGCCGGCGGTGAGGACGAGCTCGCCGTCGCGGTTGCGCTCGAAGCCGGTGCGAGGGACGACGTTGAACATGCCGTAGGTGCGGTCGCCGAGGGCGGCGTCGTAGCTGCCGCGCTCGACTTCGAGGGTGTCGATGTCTTTGGGGTCGATCTGGGGGCCGATGTTGGAGGCGATGTTGGTGTTGGGGATGAGGACGCCGTCGATGAGCCAGGAGAGCTCGTGGCCGCCGCGCATGTGGAGCATGTCGTGGGTCATGTAGGCGCCGGGGACGTAGTCGGTGATCATGGCGAGGGAGTTCGTGCGGTCGGCGCCGGGGGTACGGGCGATGTCGACGCGGTCGATGAGGGTTTCGGGGGTGACGGAGTCGGGATTGGTCGCACTGGCGGTGGTTTCGACGGTGGCGGACTGGGTGACGGTGGCGAGGGAGAGCTGGAAGTGCTGGGTGATGCTGGAATCGGAGTTGACGGTGACGGTTTGCTGGAAGGTGGCGAAGCCGGGTGAGGCGATGTTGAGGACGTAGTCGCCGAGCGGGATGGCGTTGATGTCGAAGGCTCCGGTGGCGTTGGAGGAGGTGGTGAAGGTGAGGAAGGAGTGGCCGGCACGGAGGGTGATTTTGGCTCCGGCGATGGGGCGGTGCTGGGGGTCGTGCACGATGGCGTGGACCTGGCCGAAGTCGGTGGCCTGGGCGATGGAGGTGGAGAGAAGAATGATGAAGAAGGACAGAAGCTTGCGCAATGGAAACTCCTCGACGCACGTGCGTCGACAGCAAGGCTGGGTGTCAGACCCAGCGGATAACGGATGAAGATTTGCTGTTAGAGGAGGATGCTGGGAGGGCCGCGCTTGTGGCGGGAGCGCTCGCGGGAGATGCGGCGCTGGGTTTCTGCGTGGTGCGGCGTGGTGAGTGTGGCGAAGTGCAGGATGTTGAGAAGCGATGGAGAGGCGAGCGCTGCCGAGGTGTTGCCTGGGGATGTCGCGGAAGGCTGTGGGAAGTGTGGGCAGATGGCGCTGAATGCGGGGCCGCTTGCGGGCCTGGCCATCATCCCTGCACAGTGGTGGGCGCCATTGCGGCGGCAGCAGGCGGGGAGGTGGACGTCTGGGCTTTCTGCTAATGCGAGCGCTGGCGCTGCGACCGGAAGGCCGAAGGCGGCGAGCAGAAGCAATGCAAGCAGGCGACGCATTGGAATGAGTGTAGCAGGACGACCGCGCCGGGGCTGACCTGCTATCCTCGGGGCCATGAGTGAAGCGATCAGGCCGGAGAGCAATTCAGTCAGAGGTGCGACGGTAGCGTTGGTGCTGCTGACCGCGATGAACTTTGTGAACTACCTGGATCGCTACATCCTGCCAGCGGTGCAGGAGCAGGTGAAGGGCGAGTTCCATCTGACGGATAACCAGATTGGCACGCTGACGCTTTGGTTCTTCTTCGCGTACGTCGCGTGCTCGCCTGTGACCGGGTGGTTGGGAGACAAGTTTCCGCGTAAGCCGATGATTGTGATTGCGGCGCTGGCGATTGCGGCGATGAACTTCTGGACTGCGAGCGTGCACAGCTATATGTCGCTGAATTGGCGGCATGCAGCGTTGGGAGTGGGCGAGGCGAGCTTTGGGATCTTTGCGCCGGCGCTGCTGGCGGATTTTTATAGCGAAGACCAGCGGAACAAGGTGCTGACGATTTTCAATATGGCGCTGCCGTTTGGAGCGGCCTGTTCGTATGAAGGTGGAGCGTGGGTGGGTACGCATTATGGCTGGCGGATGAGCTTTGTCGCGTCGGCTGTGCCGGGCGCGATTATGGGGTTGTTGATCTGGGCGTTTATGCGGGAGCCGCGACGGACGGGCGACGATGTGCCCGTGGGCAAGAAGAAGGTGGATAAGGGGACGGTGCTGTCGCTGCTGACGAACAAGGCTTATCTGAGCGCGATCATGGGGTATGCGGCGGTGACGTTTTCGCTGGGTGGGATTTCGTGGTGGATGGCGTCGTTTTTGCAGCGGGTGGATGGGTACTCGCAGCAGGCCGCGGGCAACGTGATGGGGCCGATCATTATTGTGGCTGGGATTGGCGGGACGGCGTCGGGCGGGTTGCTGGCGCAGTGGTGGTCGAAGCGAACGTCGAAGGCGCTGTACTATGTGCCGGCACTGAGTGCGCTGCTGGCCGTGCCGCCGGCGCTGCTGACGTTTTTTGGGCCGAAGGCGTGGACGGTGCCGTCGCTGACGCTGGCGGTGTTTCTGATCTTCCTGGGAACGGGGCCGGTGAATGCGGCGACGCTGAATGCGGTGCCGGGAAACCTGCGGGCGATGGCTATGGCAGGGCAGCTGTTTGCCATCCACGTGTTTGGGGATGCGTTCTCGCCGAAACTGATTGGGATTGTGAGCGACCACTCAAACCTGCGGCTGGGGTTGGGGTTGACCCTAGTGACATTTGTGGCGGCGTCGGTGATCTTCTTTGTGGGGTCGCGGTATGCGCCAGCGCTGCATGGGCTGGATGGAAAGGTTGAGGTCCCGGCGGCTTGATCGGCTCACAGCTTAGAGATTGGGCGGAGCTGGTTGCGTGGTGTATCGCGGGGGTTTGGGGCATTCGGGTTACGGATCTGGTGAAGAACCTTCCGACGTTGCCGGATCTTAGCCAGCAGGAGTGGGATGTTGCGCCGGTAGGGTTGCCGTCATTGGTGGTTGTTGTGCCGGCGCGGGATGAAGCCGAGCATATTGCGGCGACGATGGATGCGCTGCTGATGTCGGACTATCGAAACCTGCTCATTGTGGCGGTTGATGACCGGTCGACCGATGCTACGGGGGAGATACTCGACGGTTATGCAGCGCTGTATGCGGGGCGAGTGAAGGTGATCCACGTTACGGAGCTGGCGGACGGCTGGCTGGGCAAGACGTTTGCCATGCAGCTCGCTATGGAGCAGACAGAGTCGGAGTATTTGCTGTTTACCGATGCGGATGTGCTGCTTTCGCCGTCGATCCTGCGGCGGGCGCTGGCTTATGCGGAAGAAACCGAAGCGGCGCATCTGGTCGTGATGCCGACGATGCAGGTGAAGAGTCGCGGTGAGGGGATTGTGCTTGGTTTTTTTCAGATACTTGGGATGTGGGCGACACGGCCGTGGCGGGTGCCCGATCCGAAGGCCAAGCGAGACTCACTTGGAGTGGGTGCGTTCAACATGGTGCGACGCGATGCGCTGATGGAGATTGGCGGGTTGGAGCCGCAGCGGTTTGTGGTGCTGGAAGACATTACGCTGGGACGGCGGTTCAAGGCGGCGGGGTTGCCGCAGCGAGTGGCGTTCGCTCCGTTGCAGGTGCTGGTGCATTGGGCGAGCGGTGTGCAGGGGCTGGTGAGGACGATGACGAAGAATATCTTCTCCGGCGTGAACTTCAATCCACTGCTAATGCTGGGAGCCTGCTTGTGGATCGTTGTGTTCTGCCTGGCGCCTCTGGCGGGGATCGTGTGGTGGACGACGACGCTGCCTTGCCTGGTGGTGATGTGCACCATCACGATGGCTTACCGGACGATGGGAGAGGTGAGCCGGATCGATGCGCGGTATGGATGGCTGTATCCGCTGGGCGCGGTGGCTTTTATTTATGCGATGGTGCGGTCGATGCTGGTGGTGTTCTGGCAGGGAGGCGTGCAGTGGAGGGGAACGCTCTATCCGCTGCGTGAGTTGCGGCGGCATAATAGCCCGATGCAGTGGGAGCGGGCTGCGGCGAGGGCCAGGAAGTTGGAAAGGATGAAAGAGTAGCCGGGGATGGAAGAGAACGGTCGTTTGCTTCCGCAAACGCTGCCGGTTGTACGCCACAATCGCGAATAGGACCCCTTGGCAAATCTCCGGTGTGCAAATCAGAGCCTCACGCGGGGGCACCTTGTTTGTGCTGCGCGGTGGTCCGCCCTGGCAAATGTCCCCACAGCCCGCGCGCCGAGAGGATGACGGAGAACAGAGCGGTCACGCCGAGTGCGAGGAGCGTCCAGATAAAGAAGAAGGCTCCGTTGGACTTGGCGATCGTTCCGCCGACTCCCGCCCCCTTCATGTGGATGACGGGGACGACCAATTCAAGGAGCGACACGACGAGGAGGGTGATGTACCCAGATCGCTTTCCGGCCAGCACCACCGTTCCGTACAGCTGGACGACCAAAATGGGCAGCACAATCAGGTCTGAGAGCGTTCCTGGCTCCATTCCCCGGACGATGTCGTCCGTCATGTGAAACATCATGAAGAGGACCGAGAGAAGAGACGCGATGGTTAACGTAACGTTCTGTTTCATTGGATATCTCCTTGTTAGACTGGAGCGCCCTACTCTTGCAATGCGCGGAGGATAACACTTTTACCCCAGGGAGACTCTGATTAAGCGCTCCTTTATTCCGGTTGGGGTCTTTCTACTCATAGCCGCGAGGAGACCAGCTGAGTATCGCTCGATGATTCTTCTAGTAGCGTGGTGGAACATCTCGCATGGCGGGGTGATGGCTATTCAAACCGTGGAAGCATGGATTCACAGCGTCCACAAAAGCAGGAACAGGTCTTTCCCCGTTCGGCTCCGCTCAGGGTCAGGACGACAATTCTGTGGAGGGTTGTGGAGGATGGTTGGGTTCTTCGTGCATGGCGTTTGCTATCGCGGTGGCGAGTTCGATGAGGCGATAGGGTTTGTTCAGCAGGATGTGGTCTTCGACGGCGAAGTTTTTCCTGGCGAGCGCATCGGCGGGAAAGCCCGAAGTGTAGATGATCCTGATGTTTGGTCTTAGCTCCAGCACGCGCTGCACGAGCTCGACGCCATTCGCTTCGCCGGGCATGATGATGTCGGTGGCTATGATGTCGATGCCCGGCGTTTCCTCGATGAGGCGGAGGGCTTGTGCGGCATCCCTGGCAGTGAAGGTCTGGTAGCCGAGTTTTTTGAGGAAGGCGCTGCCTATCTCAAGGAGGTCGGGCTCATCGTCCACGAGCAGGATTTTTCCTCCTTTCTTGCCGGGCTTCTGGATGGTGGGAGGGTCGAAGAGCGTGGGAGCACCTCCGTCGGCGAAAGGTAGATAGAGGGAGACCGTGGTGCCGTGGCCGGGTTCGCTGTAGAGCTGAACATGACCTTTCGACTGGCGGGCGAAGCCATAGACCATGGCGAGGCCGAGGCCGGTGCCGCGACCGCGTTCCTTGGTGGTGAAGAAGGGCTCGAAGACGCGTTCGAGGGTTTCTTTCGACATGCCGTGGCCGTTGTCGGATACCGAGACCAAGGCATAGGAGCCGGTTTTCAATCTTCCATTCGCAACGTAAGGGTGGGTTGGGTCAATGAGTACCGGTCGAGTTGCGATTTTGAGAGCACCGCCGTTGGGCATGGCGTCGCGTGCGTTGACCATGAGGTTGAGCAAAGCGCTTTCGAGACCGGCTGGATCGATAAAGACCGGTGGAAGCGAGGTGGCGAGGTTGGTTGAGATATCGATCTCAGGGCCGAGGGCGTGGATGGCGATTTCGAGCGCGTTGTGTACGGAGTGTTCGAGTGGTGTGGCGACGGGTATCAAATTTTCCTTGCTGGAGAAAGCGAGCAGGCGGCGGGTGAGGTCAGCGCAGCGGGCGGCGGCTTTTTGCGCGGCTTGTGTGCGTTGCAGTGCGGGCTCGTCGCCGACGAGGAGGCCTTCGAGCAGATCGAGATTGCCGGAGACGATGCCGAGCAGGTTGTTGAAGTCGTGTGCGATGCCGCCGGTGAGACGGCCGATGGCTTCCATCTTCTGGGCCTGCTGCAGTTGCCGTTCGAGGTTGCGGGTCTGGGTGATGTCGCGGCCAATGATGGAGGCGCCGATGATTTCGCCGCTTGAATTGCGGGTTGGAGAGATGGAAATATCGACGCGGATGTGGCGGTTGTCGTGAGTTGTGCTCGAAGCGTCGAAGTGCTCGATGGTTTCGCCGCGGAGGGCGCGCTCGAGCATTTCGACGGCTGCTTTCCGGTCTCCTGAAGGAAGCAGATGTGTGACGGATTGGCCAATCATCTCCGATGCGGTGTAGCCGCTGATCTTTTCCGCGCCTTTGTTCCAACTGGTGACGAGGCCGGCATCGTCGGTGCCGATGATAGCGTCGTCGGAGGACTCGACGATGGCTGCGAGGCGGGTGCGGGCTTCGTCGACGCGGTGGCGTTCGGTGTCGTCGCGATAGCTGATGATGACCTGGCCGGCTTTTCCGCGTGGGCCCGGAGCCGGTGCGGTGCTTATGATACGGGAAAGCATTTCGCCGCTGGACTTGCGGCGGTGACGGACTTTGTAGTTCTGAACGAAGTCGCCGCGGAGTGCGCGTGAGCTGGGCCACTGGTCGAAGGGAAGCAGGACGCCATCGGACGTGAAGGCATCGTACTGCTTTTCGATGAGTCGGTAAGAGGCCGGCTCTTCGTCTATCGATATGAACTGCGAGCCGAGGCGGTTCATCAGAATGATGTTTCGTTCGCGGTCGATGATGACAACGCCTTCAATCATGTTGTCGAGGACCATCTGGAGGTCGAGTTTGGTGTCGGCCAAATGCCAGGAAAGGAAATGGAAACGCTGCCTGACGACGAACGCAGTTGGAGCGGCGACGAGCAGGATCAGTGCGGCCAGCGCTGCGAAAGGAGTGTTCGAGCTGGGAAGATGAGGACCGATCATAAAGGTGCCTGCTTACTGAACTCAGGAAGCTAGCTGTTCCAGAGTAGGGAAGGCGGGCGGATCGGAGAATGCTAAAAATTGAGCGATGGCTTCGGACGCAACAAAGCCAGTCCATTATGGGACTGGCTTTGTTGATGCTTGATTTGCGGCTTAGACTTCGACGAGTTGCTGGCCGTAGCGCTTCTGGACGTATTCGTCGAGGATGACCTGGAACTCTTCAACGATGTGATCGCCCTTGAGCGTGGTGAAGAACTCGCCGTCGACGTAGACCGGAGCCTTGGGCTCTTCAAATGTGCCGGGGAGCGAGATGCCGATGTTGGCGTGCTTGCTTTCGCCAGGGCCGTTGACGATGCAGCCCATGACGGCGAGCTTGAGCTCTTCGACGCCGGGGTACTGCTTCTTCCACTCGGGCATGGATTCGACGAGATAGTTCTGAATGCGCTCGGCGAGCTCCTGGAAGTAGGTGCTGGTGGTGCGGCCGCAGCCCGGGCAGCTAGTGACCTGCGGCATGAAACTGCGGATGGAGAGCGATTGCAGAATCTGCTGGGCGCAACGGACTTCTTCGCTGCGGTCGCCGCCGGGTGTGGGGGTGAGCGAGACGCGGATGGTGTCGCCGATGCCCGCGAGGAGCAGTGGTGCGAGGCCTGCGGTGCTGGCCACTATGCCCTTCATGCCCATGCCGGCTTCGGTGAGGCCGAGGTGCAGGGCGTGATCGGTGCGGCCGGCGAGCTCGGTGTAGACATCGACGAGGTCGCGGACGCCGGAGACTTTGGCGGAGAGGATGATCTGGTCGCGGCGGAGGCCGTAGCGCTCGGCGGCGGCGGCGTTGTCGAGCGCGGAGACGACCATCGCTTCCATCATGACGTCGCGGGCGTCTTTTGGCTCCGCTGATTTTTGATTTTCGTCCATCATGCGGGTGAGCAGAGCTTGATCGAGCGAGCCCCAGTTGACGCCGATGCGAACGGGCTTCTGGTACTCGACGGCGACTTCGACCATGGTGCGGAAGTTGTCGTCGTCTTTGCGCCCAATGGAGACGTTGCCGGGATTGATACGGTACTTCGAGAGAGCCTTGGCGCAGTCGGGGTATTTGCGGAGGAGCAGATGGCCGTTGTAATGGAAGTCGCCGATGATGGGCGTGGTCCAGCCTTTGGCTCGGATGCCTTCGACGATGTAGGGCACGGCTTTCGCTGCGTCGTCGTTGTTGACGGTGATGCGGACGAGCTCGGAGCCGGCGCGGGCGAGGGCGGCGATCTGCTGGATGGAAGATTCGACGTCTGCGGTGTCGGTGTTGGTCATCGACTGCACGACGACGGGGGCACCGGAGCCGACACGGATGCCTCCGATGTTTACTGTTACGGATTTTCTGCGGTGAATAGCGGGCATGACTAGCTTGATTTTACCACTTGCTACTGTGGCAACAGTCGGCTGCACCTGCGAGAGGCAGGTGGTTCGTGTTGCTAAGGGGAACAATTTAAAGGGGATGTGGTGGCCCGGGCAGGAGTCCAACCTGCGACCTTCGCGTCAGGAGCGCGCTGCAGGCCTTGCAAGACCACTTCGACGGATTGCAGGTCGATGCGGATTTTTCCTTATAAACATTGGGGTTAGTGATGTTTGTTGGGTTTGGAAAGAGTTGCAATAGCCTGCATGGAAATCTAGCCATGGTGTACCAAAGGTGTACCACTTTGGCGTATTCTGAAGCGGAGATTCGGAGGTGAATATGGCTGCCAACACCACAACAAAGACAATCGGCGCAATGCTCGCTCATGAGGATTTCCCTGGCCTGTATGAACGCAAAGGTTACTGGTATGCCCGCTATAAGGTGAATGGCGTTGGCGTAAAGAAGTCTTTTGGCCCCAACAAGGCCGGCATGAAAAAGGCTATTGCCCATTTGGCCACGATTCAGAAGATCAGGGATGATCGGGAAGGCTATATTCCCAAGACCGCGAAAGAGAAACCTCAGACCGCCAACGATCTAAAGGCCACTCCGGTCATCACTGGTTCGGTCACAGTCGGCGAGTTGTGTGATGACCTATTGCGTCATATCCAGCGCAATCCGAAAGAGTACAAGGACCAAAGGAACCCGGTCTACCGCATCGGCCTAATCAAGCAGGAGTTCGGAGATCGTGTAGCTGCATCCATCAGGCCACCCGAACTCGCCGATTGGCTGGATGCCGTAAAGAATGACAAGACGGGTAAACCTTTAGCTCCAGCTTCTCGCAATCGCCTTAAGGTGACGCTCTCCTCCATGTACCGCTACGGCAAGGAACGGGACAAGGTTCAAGTTAATCCTGCTCGTGATGTGAAACAGAAGAAGATCGGCAACGGAGTAATCCGCTTTCTGCGCGAGGAGGAAGAAGAGAGAATCCGTAAGGTCTTGCAAAATGCGGTGGACGCTTGCCCGACTTTGAACAAGCAGATGCGGAAACGGCTGGAGCATCGCATCCATGAGCTTACTATTTCACTTGGGACTGGAATGCGGAAGGGTGAGCGGTATGGTCTTCAGAGGCCAGACGTGGATCTTGAGCGTCGACGCATCACGGTCCGTGAGACGAAAAACGGTGAAGTCCGCTATATTCCCATGAACGATGATGTTTATGGGGCATTTAGGGCGCTTCTTGCAATGCACTTGTCGCGCAAGAATCGCGCTGAAGACATGCCTAATCAGTCTCCTTTGGATTCCATATTTGGGATCGGCGATAACAAGAAGTGGTGGATCGAAACGCTCAAAAAGGCCAAGGTGAAGAACTACCGCTGGCACGATAACAGGCACACATTTTGTTCTCGCCTGGCGCAGGCTGGCGTTCCTCTTAAGACGATTCAGGAGCTCGCCGGTCACAAAACGATCCAGATGACCGCCCGTTACGCCCACATGGATCAGAGGCATTTAGAGAACGCCGTATCTTTCTTAAACAGCGGCAGAGCAGCTTGATTCGCAACGTCATCGGCCTGATCAGGGTCTATTCATGCGTGATGGCTTCTAGCGGCAAACAAATCGTGCTATACCGGCTTCAGCCCACGATCCGTTCCGGATGATCGCAGCGAGCATACTTCCGAAGGTCGGCTACGGGAATAAGAACTCTTCCTCCGATTCTCCGGGTCGGCAAGCGTTTCGACGACACAAGGTAGTCAAGCCCCCGCTGGCTAATAGACAGAAGTTGAGCGGCCTCTTCACGGCTCACCAGCAGCTTGTCTTCAGGTGCCACGGTGATGCGCTGGGGAGGCTTTTTGCGACCGATCCTGAATTCTGTCCCCTTGTACTCCCGTTGTGGCGACTTAACTCCGCCTCTCTCGAAATTAATGACTCGCTCTGCCGACATAGTTTCATCTCCTCTACAAGATTCTCTGGCGTGTTCCGAACGTCCCTGTCCTCAGCTACGACTTGCCTACCATCATCCCCTCATCTCTCCAACAGGAAAGTTTTCAAAGACTCAACCCCAACCCATGCTCACCTCCTTGTCTAGCTCTGGCATGATCTTCTGCTGGGGTGGGGTGATAGCCTGCTCCGGCTTATAAGCGCTCTGGTGCGAAACATCATGTCCTAATGCCTTCGGCAACTTCCCCAAGTTGTTTGTGAAGATTTGCGCGTCCCATTGGCCGCGCGAGATCGAGACATATGCCATGCGGCTGTTGAGCAGATCCTTTGCAGCAAGTTCCGTGTCGACATGGACAAGCACACGTTCAGCCGTTTGGCCCTGGCTGGAGTAGCTGGTCACGGCGTATCCATGATCGACATGCGGATGCTGCTGCGGATTGAACTCGACTTTGCGCTCGTCGTCCAACCGCAACCGCATCGTTCCATCCGGCGCGATGCTCTCCACTATTCCCAAGTCACGGTTCGCAATCCTCAGTTCTTGACTGGGCGCGGTGAACTGAATCCGATCACCCACGGAGAATCTCTTCTCTTGCTCTCGGTAGACCGAAACTCCAACCTGGCGACGCGGGTCATAGGTGCTCTGCTCCCCACTTCGCCGTGCCACGGTCAAAGTGTTCGCCTGGGCATTCACAGCAAGGACACGGGTATAGTCGCCTTTCTTGATGCCGGTTTCCTTCGATGAGCGCGAGTACCGCAAAATGTCATCGACATGGTACTGCTGTGCCCAACTGCGATCCGCGCCGGTCATCTCCTGACGCGGAACAAGCGTCCGCACGGAATGCTCTTGTTTGCTCACAAGTCCACGCGATTGCAGCTCATTATGTATCCGCTGATTGATCTCGCTGCGCGAACGATTGTCGGGCGAAACGACGAGTGTGCCGCCGGGAGACTTGGCATACTCCCCCGCAATGGCCGCGATACGTTCATCGTGTCCTCTTACCTGATGCACATGGCCCTGCTGGTCAAGACTCTCGACGGCGGCTCCCACCTGGCCGCGTGCCAACTGCTCAACGACCTGCTTCAACTCTGGGTCGCGTTGCCGAACGATGTCATCCAACGTCGCGGTACGCATCCCGGCTTCTTGCAGTTGCGCGAACGGACGGCCCGCTTCGACGGCCTCATGTTGACGACTATCTCCCACCAACAGCACCCGATCATTCCGATGGAGACGTTCGATGAACTCGTGCATCTGGCGCGTGGATGCAAGTGAAGACTCGTCGAGCACATACAAGCGTTTCTCTCCAGTGTCAGGCTGCGATCCTCTGGCAAGGTGACGCTGGAGAGTCGAGGTCTCCACGCCAGCCTCGGCAAGCTTGTGCGCTGCACGAGATGTCGGCGCGAATCCCTCGACCCTGTAGCCCTGCGTTTCGGCACCCTCACGGATGACAGCCAGTGTCGTTGTCTTACCTGCACCGGCAACACCATCGAGGCCCACAATCTTCTCGCGGCTCAGGAATATCTCATTTACCGCATGGCGTTGCGCCCGGTTCAACTCAGGATGGCGATCTTCTGTCCAAATTCGCAACTGCGGAGATAGCAACATGGGATCGCCATAGCCACGCTGATTTCCTCGATGCGTATGCCCGACGATCTCACGCTCCATCCGCACCATCTCAGCGGTCGTGTAAAGCGGGGCGGGTCTGCCATCCGTTCGTGCAATTGCCCGAAACTCACCTCGCATCACTCGCTGCTCAAATTCCTGTCGTACCTGGGCATGGGAAGCATGCCCCATACTCCGGTCAATCGCAGCTTGAAGGATCGCGCGTTCATCCTGAACGGCGGAGCGTTCAAAGACATGGTTGCGCGAATAGGTCACTGACTGTTGCACCGTCTTTTCCGGTTGCACTTCATGATGCTGTTCGTGTGCCCTTGCGACAACAAGGTCTGCCTGATGACCGAATCGCGCGGCCAAGTCACGGTGGTGCTGCAATACTTCTTCGGGCGAATGGAGTTCCTTGCTGTCGCGTGTGCGGTGAGCAGCAACCTGCGCTGCGCCCGCGCCCTCTCTGCCAATCTCCTGTAAGTGTTCTTTGATCTGCACACGACGCGGGCTCGATGCCTCCAGATACTCCTGCGAATAGCCCTTGATTTCAGGCTGGCCGTGCTTACCCCGGTCGATCTCATACCCGAGCCCTTGCAGCCTCATTGCCAACTCGGAGCGATAGACGCTAGTCGCATAGTGTTGCGATTGAAACAGACTGCGCTCTTGCAGGGGACGCGTCTGTCCGTTGTCACGCTCGGTCATATTGAAGACGACAGCGTGTGTGTGAAGCTGCGGTGCGGCATAGCCATCTACGGGACGTGCAGTGTCATGCTCGAAAGTAGCTGCAATGAACTTGCCCGTTGTCTCCGGCGCATGGACGTTACCGATCCTCGCCTGTGAATACCGCTCCAATTCATGCAACGCCACGCGAACACTTTCACAGTGCGCCCCACGCACACGATCATCGCCACCGACAAGGGCCGTAAGTGAAACAGACTTCGGTGCGGAAAACGTGGCGTCCCATCCTGCTCGATGCTCTGAACTGGTGATCTGCTTGCCATAGCGATTGTCATAGGTCCTGGCTGGCTGGTGCTTGACAAGCTGCGCATCGCTCTCGGGATGCCGACCTTCGCTCAAACGAGCAAACTCCTCCGCTCCTTAAGCCCCACTCCTCCGCTAGGCTCCCCTGCCACTCGCTATGCCCTTGCTGATCGCGGCTCCAATAATTCTGTCGCTCGGAGGTGAACTCGCGCGCATGATACGTCCGTGCTTGTCCAGCAGATAACGATTTAGAGATAGTCAACATATGCGTGGCCCGCAAGACAGCACCTAGTTACTGTCTTGGTTCACATCGTAGCCCAGATTTGTGGATAAGTAGATCAGTATTGCCGAATATTTTTTCGGCTCATTATCGCCAAAACCACTATTGTTATTGGTTATTTCTGTCTTTGGCAGATCAAATACTAGAGTGAAATACTACAGATTACAGTGTCAATTACTAGACCAAAGTAAGTAGTTATAGCTGGCACAACGCGAGACTCAACGCGCTGCTTGATAGCAGCCCTAGACAACACCCTCTTTAGAGTTCAAGCCGATGTATTTCCACGCTCAAACGGAGGTCGCCCGCGCACTCAAATAGCTCTCTGATCAGACAGTTCTTTGAGATGAGTTGAAGGAGACTAACTCGAATGCTTTACCCTCTGCTTGCCGTTGAGCGAAGAGATGCGAAGTTGATACGCGATCTGACTGGAAGACTGCTAGACATCGAAGGTCTCTCCGTCAATCAATCCATTCCGACTCGTCCCACGGTTCTGACTGCGAATGTCCAGTATCAGATGGAGACGATCCGGGAAAGATAGTACGGCGCTGGGACGGTGGCTGTGGCGAGTGAGAAGGGAGTGGATTGGCGAGTTGCTGTGCAGTAGACATCTCGCCTATGACTTCAGTCGATACCGGTTGCTCTCTCCCACGAAGCCTCTCTGGATTCGGGGACTTCTTGAGGCTGGATCGAAGGCTGATTGCAGCCCTGAAGTTCGCCCACTGAAGCTGGACGTTCTTCACACTATTCCAGTAGGCAATTCGCAACCGAATTCGAGCGACAATCCCCTCTCGATTCTCAGGCCAATCCCCTCCGTAATTCGATGACCATTTCGGCTCCGTAACCGCTCGTCGAAGCTGTCTCCATTCTTCCCCAATATCCTCCCGCATCATGGATGCCAAATACGCGACGATCACCCAACCCGCAACACCATCGAGCAGCGGTTCATTTACGAGTTGGCGGAAACTTTTGCCGTCGTAGAAATATTCTTGTAGGACGCCTTCCAACTCGGCGGAGCCCATGCTTTCTACGGAGGTCCTTTCTATGCCGACCCATCCTTGTTGAAGAGCGGCGGGCGAGAGTTGCAGAGACAGACCATTCTGGCTTCCGTCCGTGACATCGGAGCCTATGCACCATCGTCTCTTGCGTCCGGGAGCCGTCGCCATGAGCCATTGGATTTGGGTCTGCGCACCAGGCTGCTTTGCACCTTCGGAACTGTCCCGATAGGCGGCGAAATAATACCGCTGCAACGGTGGGACTTCCCACCGGAACCATGCCCAGAACGCGAGTATCGGGAGGCATGGGACAAGCGCCAAGATCGCCGCGATGCGCCACGGAAATGCAAATCGAAGGCGGGAGAGTTTCATTCCGGCTTGACCGTGCTTTTGATACCGCTCCGGCGAAGCCTCTGCGCCATGAACTCTTGAGCCTTCTGCTCCTTAATAGAGTCCGAATAGGCCGACATCTTGCGTAAGTCTTCGGTGCTCAGTGGCCCCTGTGACGCCCTGGCAAACAGATTCAGCATGAGCGAGCGCATCCCCATGATCTCCGCCAGTAGAATCCGATCAGGTTGCTCTTCCTTGCCTGCACACGCATAAGCAAGTGCCGCGTCGCGGAGCCATTCGGCGACCTTCTTCCCGGCGTCGGCGGCTGCCGCCTCAACCTCGCCAAACTCAGTGTCGGTGAGGCGCGTTGCAATGGATCTTGCGCGGGAGGTCTCATTTGCCGACCCGGCGGAAGACGACGGGAGGATCGTTTCGTGCGGCTTGTCGTTTGAGGTGGCCATTCGAGATGCTCTACTGGAACAGGTGTCCTTGAAGCGCTTGGATGCTCGCCGCCGCGCTACTGGTTTCTACAAACGCCATCACTGCTAAGAAATGTTGTCCACAAGGCCGGTGTTTACAGCCGGAAACACAAAAAGCCAAGCATCTGAAACAAAACACGTTAGCAATCGTGAACTTTGCGTTCCTTTGCAGTTACCCATTGGGGATGACGTGTCAGGCTTACACCCGCTGCGAAGCAGCGTAAAGGTTCTATTTTGAGCGAGCAAGCATTCTGATGACATTGGGCGGCAAACCAGGCACAGCGGTGCGCCCTCTGAAGTTTCAAAGCCGAACCTGAGCCTGGCGATGCCTTTCCGGTCACAGCCGGGGAATCATAGCCATGCATCGGAAACTAACACTTCATGACACAAGATCGATTGATCGATCCATGACGACAGCTATCCAAGCATTCTTTTGCGACCTTACTTGCGAGACGACGTTTAGATACTACCGTTCGGCTGGGCTGCCGGAAAGAGTGACGAATTCAACGAAGCAAAACATCTAAGGGAAGCACACCCCCGAACTCAACCGAACCAACGCCTATTACAATCTGGTCTTATGATCCGATCCGTTGTTTCTGTAATTGTTCTCTACGCGACCGAGATCGCGGATTGCGCCAGCCTCCGCAGCCTTTTGCATGCAGCTGCTCAGCTCCCCCCGCATGAAATGAAGCTGAAAATTCACCTGCACGACAACACAGACGGCACTATCGATCAGACCTTCGCCGTCAATGCTCTATGCGAGTCGCGCGGACTTCCTCGAGAAATGATCAGCTATGTTCATGATGCACAAAACAGCGGGTTGGCAACGGCTTACAACCATGCGCTGAGCATCGCGGAACACGAGGGCTATGAGTGGCTGCTGACGCTTGATCAGGATACAGTCTTGCCCGCAGACAGCCTCGTGACACTGATGGGTACCATGGCGTTCCTCGATGACCGGCCTGATGTCGCGGCGGTAGCGCCACAGATCCGCGCTGGCGGCCGCATCGTGTCGCCGAATTGGTTTCTATCCGGCGCCTGGCCACGTTGGTTCCCGACCGGTTTCACCGGTATTACGCAGCGGACGACCTTTGCCTTTAACTCGGGCTCGCTTCTTCGGGTCGGGGCGTTGCGCCAGGCTGGCGGGTACTCCCCCTGGTTCTGGCTGGATAACAGCGACACCTGTATTTATCGCCATCTGGCCAAGTTGGGTAAGCGCGTATTTGTCGCTGGCCGAGTGGAATTAGCGCACGACTTTTCCATGCAAAACATGCAGCAGAAGGTCTCGCCGGCTCGTTACCGCAACATTTTGCTGGCGGAGTCTGCCTTTTGGGATCTCGAAATGAATTCCCTCGCCGGGCTGGAACGGACCTTGCGCCTGGCTGTACGGGGCATAAAGCACCTTTTGCGCCGCGACAGTACGGAACTCCGCCGGCTTACCATCGAGGCACTCCGGTTGCGGCTGCTTCACTCCCGCCGTTTTCGCATCGCGCGCTGGCGCGAGCTCACGAAACCGGTCATAAGGCGCTTCGGTGAAACGGAGCCGCTGAGTACCCGGCCGAAAATCTCTGTCTGCATGGCGACTTATAACGGGGAGCGCTTCGTGCGCGAGCAGCTCGACTCCATCGTCACGCAACTCAGCGACCAGGACGAGATCATCCTGATCGACGATCGATCCACGGATGCGACGCTGGTATTGCTAGAACAGTTCCGTCGGGAACAGATGGCTAAGATCGGCAGTCCCAGCATCGTCCTCATCGCACACGTAGAGAATCGCGGCGTCGTGCGCACGTTTGAGGAGACGCTGCGCGCCGCCACCGGAGATATTCTCTTCCTCTCAGACGACGACGACCGCTGGGCTCCGAATAAGCTCGAGGAGGTCCTAAAGGCCTTCGCCGCCGACCCCGATCTCGAGATCGTCAGCACAGGCCTTGAACTTATCGACGACGCAGGCCGCCCGGTCTCAACGTCCGATTTCCTGCGTCACCGGCGTTTCAGTGCCAGCGTTCTAACCAATCTTCTGCACAACCAGTTTCAGGGATCGACCATGGCTTTACGCTCGTCGGTGCTGCAGTATGTGTTGCCATTTCCCAAAGACAAACTCTTCCTGCACGATGCCTGGATCGGCCTGCGAACCCTCCTGCGCGGCGGAAAGATTCGTCACTTGGAGGCGCCGCTGTTGCTCTATCGACGCCACGGAGCCAATGTCAGCCAGCGTTTTGGCCGTGCGGATCAGATTAACCTGCGCCTGCAACTCGTTGTCGCGCTACTGCGATCTGCATTCCACAGACTTTAGTGGCTCTGCTCGCGCTGATCGCAAATGCTCCGCAGCCGTTTCAAGACGGACAACTGATGCTGGCAAGATGATGGAAAGGCAGTGCGTGTTACTCTGAAGGCGTTCTATGATGATAAGTAAAGTGCAGACGGTGTCCGGGTCAAAGTGTGTTGCCTTTTCCCGGTACTTTGCGGTAGCAGCGATGTTGGCGCTCGTATGGGGCTCTGCCCATGCGCAAGACGTGTCAGACTGTCAGCCCGGCCAATCCTGCTCAACCCAAGCGCCTCAAGACACGACCCCACTTACGGTTCGTACGGTGCCACAGGATTCCGCAGTGGGAAGCCAGCAAGTGAACTCCAACCAAGGGGCGCTCTACACTGATCCGGCTGGCAGCAATTCCGCGCAGCGTGTCCGTGACGCTGAACGCCAGCTTCTCTACTTCCCTCCAGATCCCCTGACTGACATGCAGCGCCTCGCGAACGCAGCGGTTGGCCGACTTCTGCCCATCTACGGGCGCGACCTCTTTCGTCAGGCGCCGTCCACCTTTGCGCCCGCAGACCAGATTCCCTCGCTGCCGGACTATATCGTCGGCCCTGGCGATCAGCTGTTGGTCCGGCTATGGGGTCCGGAGTCATTCAATGGAGAGTTGACCGTCGACAGCGGCGGCTCCGTCTACATCCCGCAGGTAGGCGGCATCCAGGTAGCCGGGCTGCGGGTCGATGAGCTTGACGCAAAGATCTCCGACGTCGTCCGCCACACCTTTCGCAACTTTAGTCTCTCTGTTAACCTCGGCCATCTGCGCTCCATCCAGGTCTACGTGGTGGGTGAAGCGCGGCGCCCGGGAGCGTTTACCGTCAGCGCCCTCAGCACGGTGCTCAACGTACTCTTTACCTCCGGCGGCCCGAACGTGAGCGGTTCGCTGCGGCGGATCGAGGTCCGCCGCGGCGGCACCACCATCTCTACGCTTGACCTCTATGATCTGCTGCTCAAGGGAGACCGGTCCAAGGATATACGCCTGCAGTCGGGTGACACGATCTTTATCCCTGCCACCGGACCACAGGTCGCCATCGGTGGCGCCATCACCCACCCCGGCATCTATGAGCTGCGCGGCGAGACCAGCATCGCCTCAATCCTTGAGCTCGCCGGTGGGTTCACGCCAATCGGCTTGAATACCGAGGTGTCGTTGCAACGTATCGACAGCGACCACGTGCGGGCGGCGTTTACCGTCAAGCTGGATGACGCCGGCCGGCAGATGACATTGCGCAACGGCGACGTCCTACTTGCCAACCATATGACCGCGGCCTTTGAGCAGTCGGTCACCATCCGCGGAAATCTCGCGAACCCGGGCAAGTTTCCCTGGCACCCCGGAATGCATTTGAGTGAAATCATCCCGGACCGCCAGTCGCTGCTGACGAACGACTACTGGAACGAGCGCAACCGCGCCGGCTTGCCCACCCCGCTGTTCGAGCCTTTGAACCCCCGCCAGAACGGTACCTCTTATGGGCAACCGCGGCAGCAGGGTTCCAGTACCGGTTATAGCCAGGACCGCACTGGCAATTCCGCCAATGGAGTTACGCCATACGGGCGCAGCAACCAAGACGGGTCCAGCCAAAACCCTAGTGACCTGCCTCTAGTGAATCCGAACGGCCTGCCTTACCCGGACCCGTCGCAGGTCTATTCCAGCCAATATCCGGACCAGTCGTCTTATCCGAATCAGGAGACATCTTCGGGCACAGGCTTCAGTTCCGGTACGAACTCAAACGATACTGACCTGGCTGCCGCGCGGGCCAGCGCATCGGGCACCGGCGGCCAGCAGGATTCTCTCTCCCGTGGCACCCTGGCCGATCAGCAGGAGGCCGCGGAGAGCAGCAGCCTGGCGACACGCGGGCGACGAACGGATATCAAGATTCCCGCACCTGAGATTGATTGGTCCTTCGCTACCATTGAGCGCCTGGACCCCGAGACCCTGCGCAACTCGCTGGTGCCATTCAACCTGGGTCGGCTGGTGCAGATGCACGACACGAGCCAAGATCTCGAACTGCATGCGGGCGATGTCGTGACCATCCTCTCGCAGACCGATATCCACGTTCCCCAGGACGAGCAGACCAAGTACGTCCACCTTGAGGGTGAGGTCAAGAGCGCCGGAGTCTATAGCGTCGCGCCTGGCGAGACCCTCGAAGACCTTGTCGCCCGCGCCGGCGGCCTGACCGACAAAGCCTACCTGTATGGCGCCAGCTTCACGCGTGAGAGCGCCCGGGTTTTCCAGCAGCAGCGCCTGGATGAGTACATCACGCAGCTGTCCATCGCGATGCAGCGTGAGGCTTCGGTGCGCACAGCTTCCTCGACCACCGGCGTCTCAGACCCGAACGCACTGGTCGAGCAGCGCGACATCATCTCCCAGTTCCGAAAGCTGCGCGCGACCGGCCGCATCGTGCTGCAGTTTAAACCAGACAGCACAGGTACGACCAGCATCCCGAAGATTGCGCTTGAGGACGGCGATGTCTTACGGGTTCCATCGCGGCCTGCCACGGTTGCGGTTATCGGAGCCGTTTACGGACAGAATGTCTTCCTGCACGACCCTAGCCGTCGTGTAAGTTATTACATCGATCTGGCCGGCAAACCTAACCAGGTTGCGGACAAGAAGCATGAGTTCATCATCCGTGCCGACGGTTCCATCTTCAGCCGCGAGCGCACACAAGGCGCATTCCTCAATGGGTTTGACAATGCAGAGGTTGAACCCGGCGATGCGATTGTCATCCCTGAAAAGCCCGTGCGTCCATCGGCTGTCCGGCAGCTGATTGACTATTCGCAGATCTTCTCGCAGTTTGCGTTGGGTGCTGCTGCAATCACCCTCATCAAGCAGTAGGCATCGATGCGTCCAAGAGGATTTCGTGCGTTCACGTCAGGATCCAAGAAGGGTTATGCCTAAACAACATAGAGTTGTGATCCTAATCATGATCGCTGTGCTGGCTCAAGTGGGCTCGATATGCCTGCTTGGGCAGGCTCTCCCTGAAACTCCGCAACAGCAGTCGCTGACCGCCTTATCGCAAAACCCGGCTCTGTGGATGTTGAAGCCGGAAGCAGGATGGACACCCGATCTTCCCGCCGGCGCGAGCCCTCGGACCACATCCGCCGCGAGGAGCTTCGCCCCGCCCGTCGATGCAGCTTCCGATGACTCTGCGCCGGCCCGCTACAAGGCTTCCAGTTACGTGCCCATCGACAGCTGGATCTACCCCACGCTGGACCGCCTCGCAGCCCTCGGTTACCTGCAGACCAGCTCGACAACCATCCGCCCGCTTACACGCTTGGAGTGCGCGCGCCTGGTCGGAGAAGCGAACATCCTCTACGGCAACGAGGATGTCATCCAAGGTAGTGAGATCGCCGCAGCGCTCCTGGACGCACTCGATCGCGAGTTTGCACACGAAATCCGCATCACGAACGGCAACGCGGATAACAACGGCGGCACGCTTGAGGGCGTTTACGGGCGCTACACCGGCATCTCCGGTACACCGCTGCGCGACAGTTTCCACTTCAGCCAGACCATCGTCGATGACTTCGGCCGCCCCTACGGCCAGGGAACCAACGCCGTCACTGGCCTCTCCGGGCACGCCGAGCGCGGTCCGTTTGCCATCTACGTCCGCGGCGAGTACCAACATGGCGCCGCCAACACCCCCTACAGCCCTGCCGCACAGCAAGCTATTGTCAGCTACGACGAATTGAACGAAGGCTGGACCACCGCACCCGGCGCGGCGCTGCCCGGCGTCTTCAACTACAACCCAGCCGCCGCCAGCCGCCCGCGTTTCATTGAGGCCTACGTGGCCGTCAACCTCGCCAATTGGCAGATCAGCGCAGGGCAGGAGAGCCTATGGTGGGGACCAGACCGCACCACCTCGCTCATCCTCTCCAACAACGCCGCCGCCATGCCCATGATCCGTATCTCGCGGTCCACGCCGGCCCATTTGCCCGGCTTCCTGGGACATCTCGGGCCCTTCCACTTTGATGGCTTTTTCGCGCGGCAGGGCGGCATTCACTATGTGGCTCTGGGCCCCACCTTCATCCTCCACGGTAGTGGGAACTCCCCGCTCACGCCGCCTCCTTACCTCTGGGCCCTTACGTTTTCGATCGAGCCCACGCGCAACCTCGAGTTAAGCTTTGCGCATAGCACCATCTTCGCCGGGTACGGCCGTCCACTTACGTTCGGTACTCTCTTTCACAGCTTTTCTGTGAACGGCAATGGGCAGGCTGTAGACCCGGGCAAACGCGTCACCGAGTTCAACCTCGCGTATCACCTGCCCTGGTTTCGACATCAGGTGCTCGCCTACACCGAAGCAATGGCTTGGGACGATCCGGTACAGGGACACTTCACGGAGCGCTATGCGCTCGACCCCGGGCTCTACCTGCCACAGTTGCCATACATAAAGAAACTCGACCTGCGCCTGGAGGGTGTGTACACCGACCTGCCCGGCCTTCCTGAGGCGGGGTTCTTTTATGCCAACGCGCACTATCCGCAGGGCTATACCAACTACGGCCAGGTGCTCGGAAGTTGGGTGGGTCGCGAGGGCCGCGGCGGCGCGGGCACGAGCACTTATTGGTTTTCACCTCGGACCAAGGCTGCACTTAGCTATCGCAGGATGGTCGCCAATCCAGTCTTTCTCGGGGGCGACAACCTCACGGATCTTTCAGGCAGCTTCACATGGCTGCTCAATTCTCGGCTTGAGTTCTCGACCGTTCAAGGTTATGACCGCTGGCGTCTCCCGATCCTCAACACCGCACCCAGGTCCAGCTATGCGGCGACCTTTCAGGTACAGTTGCTGAGCCGGCCACGTCTTTAGGAAGTGTACACTCGCCTGAGTTGGATTTGCCTAGCCATAGACCTAACCTGATGAGCCGAGTCTGTCTCTCCCTGCGGCACAACTCGCCGAAGCGACGCGGGAAGCCGCGTCTACCCTGGCACTGGCCGCACGCAAAGATCATTATTTCGGGTCCGATTGCCCAGCTATCATGACTGCACTTTGGAAATTGGAAGACGTGGTAACGTCGCCATTTTGGCTCAGCGGCCCGGCCACATGGTGCTGCGTCTGCCTCGCCACGGGAACGCCAACCGTCTCGCTACAGCTCGCCAGGCCTCCTTTCGGTTGTTAGTCGGCGTGTGCATTTGGGAGCGGACTGGCACCCACCCTGTGCCTGGCCCATCCCACCAGCACCCATATGCTGGAAGCTATGAAACCAAGCAGAAATCCGCCCACCAGGAAAAACGAGCGATGCGGTCCATCCTTCAAATCCGGCGCCGTGGCTGCACTGACCACTTGGATAACATTCCCTTCGCGCGCTTCGTCCAGTTTAGCGATCTCAAGATTCTTGAACAGCAGCTCATACAATGTCTCATCTTCCTTGACGTCGCGCAGGCTGCGCTCGTAATCGAGCGATGCACTCGAAGCTCCAGCGTTGGTATAGGTAGTCGTACCGCCACCGCTCTTGGCCGCAAGTTTGTCAGCTTCCGCTCGCAAAGACTCTACCTCGCGCTCCGCCACCTGTACCTGCGGGTTATCGTTGGACAGATAGACCTTCATCGACTCAAGTTCAACCGTCTTTGCCGCTAGCTGCCCCTGCAGTTGCGCCTCATAGCCGATAATTGCCCGCGCAGTGCCCTCCGGCTCCAGGACACCGGTCCGTGCGCTGGTATTTCGCAGCCTGTCTTCATCCGCGGTCAGCGTCTGCTTAGTCTCGGCCACCTGGCGCTCGAAGAACAGCCGGCGCCGCGCCGCATCTGTGATGGCCAACTGTGAGGATAACTTCTCAAAAGCCGCCACAATCGCGTTAGCCATTGCCGCCGCGCGCTGCGCATCCTTATCCGTAACAGATACCGAGATGATGCCGCTCTTGGCGTCCGCGACGATCTCAGTGTTAGCCTCCAGCTTTTTACGCGTCAGCGAACGATGTTTCTGGTGATAGAGGTTGTCCAGGTGAAATTGGTCGATCACCGTGTCTTCGGCCGTCGGACTGAGCATCAACGCCACGTAGAGATCGGAAGAGCTCTTTATATTCAGCGCAGCCAAAGCCCCGGACGGGATCGCCGAGGAACCACTCGCAGCTCCCAGCATTGATAGCGCTGAAGAGGAGGAGTGGTCGGGTGGCATCACCAGCGTAGTTGCCCTAAAAGTGTTGGCCAGAAGAAGGCTCAGCGCAAACAGCAGCAACGCAGTGCTCACCGAAGCAATCGCAAGTAGCCGGACGCGCCCCAGCAAAATGCGCATCACCATACTCAGATTCAACGTCATAGGTTGGTTCTCAAAAACAGGCATCGATATAATCTTCCTATCCATTATGGCGCTTCGGCGGTTACTGTGGATAGAGCCTATCCCAAGGCTCTGCACAGTGGACGAGTTAGGCCCAATTAAGCATGCTCTTTCGACCGATCCGCAAACCGCACCCCGCCGGCAACAGCGCCATTCTTCCGCCCACGTCCGCAGTTAGACCGGATCGTCTGGTGGAGTGGATGGAATCTCCGAGGCTTGGCGCCTTCCTGTTGCGCTGGCTCTCGCACCGTCCTCTACTTCCGCTCTTTCGCGGGCTGATGGTCGTGTACGTGTTCATGTTGGTGGTGCTACCCAGCGGAAGTATACTTGGCGTCAACGTCAAGGTACCCTGTTTCCTGCTTCTTCTTTTCCTTGCCGCCCAGGTATCGTTCGCCCGCGGGATGACGGTGGCGCGACTGGTGAAGCTACTCACGGTTCCTGCGATTCTCTTGCTCTGGGCTTTCCTCTCACAACTCTACGGATTTGACGCATCCCTGGCACTAGCCCAATACAGAGACATTATGATTACGATCTCCACCTGCTGGTATGCTTCGGTGCTGTGTGACCGCGATCAGGGGGAGACCCTGTTCCTGCTGCGCTGGATTATCTATGCTGAGATATGTGCGAGCTCGCTGAAGATTGCGATGCTCCTGTACGCCTTCGTCCGTGGGATTCCCGTGTCAGTCCTGCTCGATTGGATCCGTATTATCTTCGGTGTACAGTTAATGGGCTACGATTTTGAGTCGGCATTCGGCCGTTTCGAGTTGATCTCCGACAACGTGATCCCCGTCTGTATCTTTGCCCTCTTGTGCTACCGCAATCTTCTTTCGAAACGTTCAGGACGAACCTTGCTGATGCTTCTCGTTCTGGTCGTGTCGGCTTTGTTCTCCTTCTCGCGTTTCCTTTGGGCCCACACGGTCATGGCGCTCGTACTCGGCCTGTTGCTGGGCAAGAAGGACCGCTTCCAGGCCATCCTCGTCGCCATTCTGACCGTTCTCACCGTCGTAAGTCTCCCCTTTCTAATCGTCGTGATCTCTCTACGTTTTTCACCCGTAGTTGTCAGTGAGTCCAACGCCGACCGTGTCACGCAGGTCGCCGC
>Ga0302316_10000876_pt1 | contig 25269 bp, 28 predicted proteins | sample III_Palsa_N3_2_FD_200456 | JGI IMG/M metagenome (GOLD analysis project Ga0302316, IMG submission 200456) | Peat permafrost microbial communities from Stordalen Mire near Abisko, Sweden - III_Palsa_N3_2 | ecosystem: Environmental > Terrestrial > Soil > Palsa > Peat permafrost | place: Sweden...
GGCAACGTTTTTGATCATGTCACGACTTCCTTGTATGCGCGGCTTATGGAAACACGGGGCGGAGCGCAATTTCAGGAAAAGCCGACTCCGACCGGGGTTGGATGTGAGTGGCGAAAAATGGTTTAAGAAACATTGCACAGACTCGTGTTGGATGTGTACGACTTGAGCTACCTGAGATGACAACCCCGGGCGGCTAACTCACTCGGACGTCACCGGAAAGGTTGGCCCCTATTTTGCCCCACTAATGGTTCGCCCAATTGCAAGGCGCAACCCCGATTCTCGATCTGAGCAGCCATATCGTCCGCGCCAAGACCTGCTACGCCATAAACCACGCTAATGCCGCAGCAAGCTCAACACAACCTCGAGCACGATCAACAGCACGATCGCTATCTCCAGCAATTCGGCGCGACGGCTGGATGCCTCTTCGTACAGAGCTGCATAGGTATCGCGGATGATCGCCAGCTTGCGATCGACTGACGTACTCAACGAAGGCACGCGGAACAACGCCAAGGCCGCGCTGTAAACGCGCGCCAGATAGACGTCCTCGGTCACCTGCAAGGCATTGTCGACTTTCTCGGTCAACTCGGTGGTTTCCGCAACCAGCGTGTACAGGCCGCGCGCCAAGTGCGCGAAGCGACGGGCGGCCAGCAGCGACACCGCGCCACGCGCCTCTTCAACCCGGTCGTACATGCGCGGCAATTCATCGTCCAGCAAGGTGTCGTAATACCTCAGCTCGAGCAACTGCGCGTTGGCCACCTCAATCACGTCGGCCACGTCCGAATCGCCGCGTGGCTCATAGATAAATGCGCGATCCCAGGTCAGCACGACCAGGTCGTCCGCGAAGTAGGAATAGCTGTGCGCCAGCAAGTCGCGGCGCGCACCGTCGGACAACGGCCGTGTCTCACCGGAGAGAAGCTCGGTCAGGTCCACGCGCTGGCGTAACTCGGTTGCATTGATAGGCTCGTCCAAGGTGTAGACCTTGCCGAGCAGGTAATCCTCCTGCAATGCTTCCCCCGGCACGGGGCGATCCAGCGCTGACGCGACCGCGGCACACACCTGATCACGCAGCGCCGTCCAGAAGCCATCGGGCGATGACGGACCCAGAGCGCGATCGAGTGCATTGAATTGCGCCACAAACGCCGGCCACGCCGCATCGGCCACCGCCACGCGCACGGCCAGCGCGGCAACACCAAAATCGTAGAGCCTGACGCTGACTTGCGCCGTTACCGTCAGGCCATCCAGGACCAACGAGATGGGCTCCATCAGCAGTTGCAGCGGTGGGACGTCGAAGGCAACGGCCTTGGACGGCGTATTGGCAAGCCGGCTGCGACTACTCGTACCACCTACATGCGCAAGCCACGCCGCTTCCGCAGCGGGAAGATCGATCGCGTAGGCAATGTCGAACAATCGCAATGCCACCAACTCGCCGGACCGAACCGTAATGGCAGATGCATTCACCGACGTGCGCTCCAGATTACGAGAATACCCGGGCAGTGTAACGGCGCTATATGAAGATACGTCGACGTCTGACGCCGCCATGGTCAACGCCGCGAGCAATCACCCCTGCAGCTCAAGTAACTGGATCAGAACCACTTCCTGCACGGCCCTCCCTTTTCTTCAAGGACGATGCGACGCTTCCTTGTCGAAGAGCGAAACCAACGGCAATCTTCTACACGATTATGGCAAAGCCATGGCGCATCGCTGGCCAAGCCTGGGCGCCCTGCCTCACGCCCAGTACCTGCTGCTTGTTCGCCAGATTGACCTAGTGCAGCGGCGCCAACAACGCAGCGATTCGATCCTTGCTCCCGGCAATGCGTTCCAGCCGTGGATAGCGCAGTGGTCCCCGATAGGGAACGCGAGCGCTCCCGCTGCGACCGTCTGCCTCGAAGCCGAGCTCGATCGGTACGGTCGCGGAGGCGCGCACTGCAGCGGCAAGGACCTCGGGCGTAAACGGCTTTCCATTGACTGACTGGATCCTGACGCCAGGCGCCAGGCCAGCGTCGAAGGCCGGTCCTTGCCACGCGACGGTGCGTACATCGCCGTGCTTGGTGACGGCAAGCCCGATGGAATAACTCAAGTTGCTGACACCGGCATCGATTTCGTCCTGGCGAAAGGTCTCGGTCGGCGTGTCGGTGAATGTCAGCCGCCAGCCATCATGGGCGAGACCGTCGAGGACGTCGGTTTTTTGCGACTCGAGACGCGCACGCAGGAAACCGGCCCAGTCGTACGGTGTCACGCTGTTCAACGCTACGCACACATCGTCGAACGTGTAGGTTCTGGTGATGCGCGAACCGCCGTCGATGGCAAAGAAGGCATGCGCAAAATCGTCGAGGCTTTTGTGGCCGCCGCTTTTCTCGCGGATCAGCGCATCGACGTACAGCCATAGCATCACGCCTTCCGGGTAGTAGTCCTCGCGTCGCTGCCAATCGCGCCACGGCATCGGATGGCCGATAACGAAGAGCGGATCGAGGCTGCTGTCGGCCAACGATTTCCATGCGCGCCCCGGACGCTCGGCGACAACCGCTGCATCCAGCGCGAGCTTGTCGAGCGTCTCCTGCGGGCTGCGCATGCCGCCACGCGCCGCGAGTACGCGACCCCAGAATTCGGTTTGCCCTTCATAGACCCAGAGCAGACTGTCACGCATCGGCTCGTTCAACGTCGGCACCCACAGGTCGGCCGGCTGCCGGAAACGGCCGTTCCAGGAATGCACGTATTCGTGCGCGATGAGATCGCGGTTGTTGAGTTGCTGACCGGGGTGGGTGAAGTAGTCGGCCGGCAGGTTGTCCTCGGCCGATTCGAGATGCTCGATGCCGCCGGCGGAGAATTGGTCGCTCAGGGTAACGAGCGCGTCGTAGTGCGCGTAATGCGGCACACCGAAGACGCGGCCGGCCTGGTCGATCAGCGCGCGCAGCGTAGCGAGGTCTTCGCGGGTTTCCGCGAGGTCGGCCGGGTGCTCGGCCAACAGGTCGAGCCGGAACGGCGGTGCGCCTTCGGGCGCAAGGTTGATCTGGCGCGCATAGCGGCTGGCCGCCACCGGCGAGTCGGTGAGTGTTTCCAGGCTGGTGGACTTGTACACAATCGTGTCATCGATGCTGCGCTCCGCCTCCAGCGCACTGAACGCGTGCAAACCAGGCGGCAGCTTCAGCGTTGCAGCGACGGGAATATCGCGTGCGAACCAGCCGGCCGGATACAGCAGCACGCGATGCCACGGCAGCAGGGCCGAGTCAGGCAGCAGCTGCGCATCCGCAGCGCGGGTGACGTACTGGAACTCGAGATCGATCGTCCGCGCGCCGGCGGGAACATCGATGTGGAAAGCATGGACGTCGACTGGATCGCGTTGCCAGGCGATGCGTTTGCCTTCCGCGCGGATCACCAGACCGGCAAGACTCACTACCGCTGCGGTTTCCGCGTGGCTGGCAGACTCCCAAGCCGGATAAAGCAAGGTCATCGGACCGGGGGCTTGCACGGGTATCGACTCGCGAACGTCGAACACCTTGTGCCGTGTATCGGTGGCGTCAACAGCGAGGGTGATGGTTCCAGCGAAAGCGATATCGCGCGGCGCGGCGATCGGTGCCGGATAAGGCACCGGCTGCGGCCCTACCCCGACCTCGGCTGCAACCGTCAACGACGTCAGCGCCAGACACGCCGCGACGCACGCGGCGATCGACTTCCTGCGCAAGGCCGCAACCACATCAGCAGTATTTCCGTGCATGCGAGCACGGCCAGCTGGAACAACGAACAGTGATCGCAACTCGGTGTCCTGCCCTTATGAAAGTGATGATGCGATGGCCGGGAGCGCGTTGCAGCGGCCCAGCACGAAGGGGCTGGGACGAACGGCGACTCTCGCCCGCAGCGCGCTTGAACCGCATGTGCCAGATTGCCTAGGAAAATTAAAGCGTCGAATAAGATCAGCCGTTTATGCACACCAAAATGCTGATCATGCTCAGGCAGTTCAATGGGTCAACAGGTTTCGTGCGCGCAACCCTAGGCAAGATGGCTGCCGACCGCGTTCATGAGCAAACCGGCCAAATGTTCGATTGCTGTGTCGCCACGAAGCGAAGAACGAACGAGATGAAGGGATACCGCATCAAGGTCTGGAAGGTCGAATGTCCCATCGAGGCAAGCGATGCCGTCGGGTACGTAGACCGCAGTGCGTGCCACCAGACCAAGGCCTGCTTTCGCCGCAGCCCAAACCGCTGACACACTGCTACCTGACAACGCGATGCGCCAGCTCGTTCCTGCCCGGTCGAGCGCATCGACAGCTTGTTGGCGAAACATGCAAGGTTGCTCGAGCACAAGTAGCGGCAATGGTTCGCGATCAAGCGCCTGCCATGTTGCGTGCGCGTACCAGTGGACAGGGAGCATGGCGATCAGTTGGCTGATCAGTCCACCGTTGCCACCGAAGGTCAGGGCGAGATCCAACCCGCCGTTTCGGAGAAGTTGCAGCAAGCGGTCGCTTTGCCCGACGACGATTTCGAGCTGCACTTTTGGGTGCGCCGAGGTGAACAACGCCAGCGTCTGCGGCAACCAGCTATCCGCAAAGTCCTGGGGAACGCCCAGGCAAACTTTTCCTTGAAGTCCCGTACCACGGACGGCCAGAACGGCCTCGTCATTCAGAGCCAGCATCTTTCGCGCAAAGCTGACCAGCTGTTCGCCCGCCTCCGTCAACTCCTGACGCCGGCCAATTTTGCGGAACAGTGGCTTTCCCAATCGTTCTTCCAGCGCTCGCAGCTGAAGACTGACAGTGGATGGCGATAGATGAAGGCTCTCGGCAGCTTTGCCGAAACCGTCAAGATCCACCGCCGTGACAAGCGTACGCAGGCTGGTCAGATCGAGAATCATCGTTTGGCAAACCTCATCAATGACTTTAAAACCGCTCGCTATTCCCACGTGACGGAACCATCCAGAATGAAACTCCGGTTCAGCGGATACGGAGGCCATCATGTTGCTCATGCAATACCGATTCGACCTGGCTGACGATTACGACATGGGATCTGTGCGCGAGCGTATCTCAGTTCTCGGGCCCGGCTTCAATTCGCTCGCCGGCCTGGTCCAAAAAGCGTTTTTCGTCTCAAGCCTCGCAAACGGTCGCCCCAATCGTTATGCGCCGTTCTATGTCTGGAAGAATGACGAAGCCATGCGTGCCTTCCTTCTTTCGGACGCATTCACCCGACTCTGTGCCAAATATGGTCGCCCCAAGGTACGTGCCTGGATGACCATTCATTCGAAAACGGGAGGTGCATCCCGGACCCCGGGACAAGCGACTCAGGAGTTCATCCCGGTAAATCCCTCTACTGATCTTGGTGTCCTGGCCTCCCACGAACGAGCCAAGGCAGATGCCGCAGGACATGACGAGTCACTGCATTCGATCCACATCGGACTCGATGCAACGACATGGCAACTGGTCCGCACCTGCTTTTGGCATCAACCGCCCGAGACGAAACAGGGTGTTGACGCCTACGACATTGAATACCTCGCCTTTCCCCGCATCGAGTGCCTCAGCGCATGAAGCCAATCCACATCTACGTCGGTGTGCTCGCGATAAGCCTGATCGGAGCAACCTTGGCGGTGGCGTCTCCCGCTCTCACTGCTATCCATCGAACCAGCAGCATCGACCGCCAGGCCATCGAGGCATTATTGGCAAGCTATACCCGTTGCGTTACGGAGCACGATGAGGCGGGCTTCCGCGCGCTGCTCCTCGACGAGAAGATTCCATTCGCGTCAGTTCAGGAGTCAGCCGCTTCGGCCAATCCTCCTGATCTTCGCCAATACGAGGACTTTCGCCAGGCTGTCTTCGCCAGTGGCCAGCGGTATCGGGAAAAGTTCTACAACGTTCGCATCGAACAACACGGCCCGCTGGCGCAGGTCTCGCTCGACTTCCTGACGCAGCAGATTTCCGGAAATCGGAGATCCTCGGCCGGGTGGAAGGTGTTGCAACTGGTGAAGGTCGGTGATCGCTGGAAGATCGCCAGCGCGCTCTACACGTTCTAGCGGTAAAGCGTCCGTCGCCTGCCTGCTGTGAGCGGGCGGAAATGGCGTCACGCTTGCATCTGCTCGCGCGCATAACGCGATGGCGGCAGTCCGACATAGCGCGTGAAAGCGACGCTGAATGCGCTTGCGGAGCTGTAGCCGACGCGTTGCGCAACTTCGGCGACGCCACCTTCTTTCCGCCACAGCAGGTTTTTGGCCATGGCCATGCGCCAGGCGAGCAGATACTCGATCGGGGCCACGCCCACGGCGCGGTTGAATCGCTCGAAGAACGCCGAGCGGGAGAGGGCCGCCTCTTTCGCCAGCTGCGCAACCGTCCAGGCCCGGGTCGGACTTTCGTGCATCCGTCGTATCGCGACCGCGAGGCGTTCGTCGGCAAGCCCGCGCACGAGGCCCGGCGACGCTGCCGTCCCGGCCGTGGATCGGAGTGCTTCGATGAGAAGAACCTCCAGGAGGCGAGCCAGGATGACATCGCGCGCGGGCCGCTGCGCGCGGGATTCTTCGCCCACGAGCTGCACAAGGGTGGCCAGCCTCCTCTCGCCGCGAACATGCACGAGTTGCGGAAGCAGCGACACGAGCAAAGCCGCGTCAGGTGAACCGAAGACGCAGTGGCCTATCAGCGCTCGAAAGTCGGGCGCTCCGCTCTGAACGCCGATTCTGAACTCGCCATCGGGCAGCGCGACCGGCAGGGAGTCGATGTCGCCCGGAGCCGGCGGCTCGAGGCTCGACATCGCTGAAGCCATACGCCGCGGGGATCAGCGCGAAGTCGCCGGCCTGGAGGGCGAGTGGCTCGCAGCCGTCGACTGCGAGGTGGCACGAGCCCTCGACGATCACGCAGTAGAAGGGTCGCCCTGGCTCCGAGCGACGAACACCCCAACGACCTGCCCCGCTGACGACCTTCGAGAACGGGGCCCCCGGCTGGAGCAGTGTGACTACCTCGGCGAGCGGATCGATCATGGCAGGACTCTCACGAACGAAACTCGGACTTTCGATTGTAGCAAGTCCAGTGACGGCAGCCTATCGTCTCTGTACGGCAAACCAGCTACCGGAGTCTCCGGGAGAACCGTAAGGCAGCCGCGCATCGTGGAGGAGAGCAACATGCAAGACAAACCCGTCGCCCTGGTCACCGGGGCCAATCAAGGAATCGGTCTTCAGATCGCCAAGGATCTCGTGACACATGGCTTCATTGTGCTGGTCGGGTCGCGCAATCTCGAGCGCGGCGAGGCTGCGGCCAAGGAGGTTGGGCCGGATGCCCGCGCGCTCCAGCTCGACGTGACCGATCGGGCTTCGATCACCGCTGCGGCGGAGCGCATCCGCAACGAGTTTGGTCATCTCGACGTGCTTATCCAAAACGCGGCGATCTCGAATACAACGAAACTGCCCGGCCAGTCCGTCGCGGATTACGCAACGACGGTCCGCCCGAGCAACGTGTCCCTCGATGAAATGCGCGCGGTGTGGGACACCAACGTGTTTGGCGTTCTCGCCGTTTACCAGGCGATGCTGCCGTTCCTGCGCAAAGCACCGGCAGCCCGCATCGTTAACGTGTCGAGCGGCGCTGGCTCGCTGACGATGAACGCGGATCCGGCCACTTCCCACCGCGCGATCTTCGGCCCTGTCTACCCTGCATCCAAGACGGCTCTCAACGCCTTGACGCTCGCCACGGCGATCGAGCTGGAGCCAGAGGGGATCAAGGTCAACGCCGTCTCCCCTGGCTTCACCAAGACGAACCTCAACGGCTATGCGGGCACGGAGACTGTCGAGGAAGGCGCCCGCGAGGCGGTGCGTGTTGCGCTGCTCGGACCGGACGGCCCAACAGGTACGTTCACGCACGCAAAACTCGGAGCGCTCCCGTGGTGATCGGGAAATACAGCATGAACTATCCGACGAAACGCGATCCCATTCCGAGTGAAGGCGTTGGTGGAGGGCTCTTTCAATAGAGTCCCTCCGCTTGCCCTTGCGGCCTTCAAGTATCGGAAACGTGCAATTGTTCGAGGTCGACAATGAGTCCAGGTCCGGTCGGACGCCATCCCAGCTTTTTGCGCGTTTGCGCGCTGGAGGCGGGCACGTCATGCCCAGCAAACATCGCGAGCCAGCCGTAAAAGGCTTGGGCTTCCTCAGAAGCGATGGATTTGACCGGCAATTTCAGGCGTCGACCAATGGCTTCAGCAATATCGCGTATCGATACACCTTCTTCCGCGACTGCATGGTACTTCGCGTTCGGCTCAGCCTTTTCGATCGCCAGCCTGTAGAGGCGGGCCACATCGAGAACATACGCCGCCGGCCAGCGATTGAGTCCGTCTCCCACATAGGCGCAGACGCCTTTTTCGCGATACGTCGCGATCAGAGGGGTGATGAGGCCCTGCCTCGTCGTGTCGTGGACCTGCGGGAGCCGCATCACCGACACATTCACCCCGACCGCGGCGACGGCGGCCGCCGCCTCTTCCGAGATTGCGCGGGGATGCACGTCAGAACCGACGATCGCATTGTCTTCCTTGGCCGGCTGGCCGGGCACAGTGTTGGCTAGTCCGGTCCCGGAGGTCACGATCAGCGGTCGATCGGAGCCGGCGAGGACCGAGCCAAGCGCCTTGATCACATGGCGATCGTCCTCGCAGTTTTGGACGAATCTCGAAAAGTCGTGATTGAAGGCCAGATGGATGACGCCATCCGATCGGGCGGCACCCTCCTTGAGGCTATCCGGGTCCGCGATCGACCCGCGATAGACCTCGGCGCCGGCGGCCGCCAGGGCCGCTGCCTTGTCATCCGAGCGGCAGAGGCCGATCACCTGATGGCCCGCCGCGATCAATTCCTTCACGACTTTCGAGCCGATGAATCCGGTTGCACCAGTGACAAATATACGCATGAGCCAAGTCTCCTGATTTCGCTGGAGACCAATGTCGTCGTAAAATTTACCCTAGTAAAGTAGTGAAATCATCATAGTAAAGTGACTAACAGGATGAGCGAGCCTCTGGCTACCGAGAACCTGCTCGGCACCTACCTGCGAGACCGCCGCGGCAAGCTCGACCCGGCTGCCCTCGGCTTTCCCTCGGAGCGGCGCCGTACGTCCGGCCTGCGCCGCGAAGAGGTGGCGCAGCGCGCCAACATCAGCCCGACCTGGTACACATGGCTCGAACAGGGCCGGGGCGGCGCGCCCTCGCCCGACGTACTCGATCGGATCGCGCGCGCGCTCATGCTGACGGATATCGAGCGCGAGCACCTTTTCCTGCTCGGCCTCGGCCGCCCACCCGAAGTGCGCTACCGGAAGAACGACGACGTCACGCCGCGGCTGCAGCGTGTGCTCGACAAGTTGGACCCGAGCCCCGCCCTCATCAGGACTGCGACCTGGGACGTGATCGGCTGGAACCGGGCAGCCACCGTCATGCTTGGCGACTATGGCGCCCTGCCGCCGCATCAGCGCAATGTGCTGCGCACCATCTTCCTCGACCCGCGTGCCCGCGCTGTGCAGTACGACTGGGAGAGCGTGGCGCGCCACGTGGTGGGCGCGTTCCGTGCGGAAGCCGCGCGTGCAGGGGCCGCGGCGGCGGTGGAGCCTCTCGTCGACGAGCTTTGCCGGCTCAGTCCCGAGTTCAGGACGATGTGGCGCGATAACGACGTTCGAGGCGCCCATGGCGAAGCCATCAAACATATACGCCACCCGACGCTCGGCCCGCTCGCTTTCGAATATTCGGTCTTTGCGGTCGACGGACGAACAGACCTCAGCATGGTGGTCTACAACCCGGCGACACCGGATGACGCTGACAAAATCAGGTCCATGATGGAACTGCGGTGAGGTGGCCTCTTATGTCTTGATTGCTTTCAAGGCTTCTTCGCACCAGCCATCAACGCGCGATGCTGTACATCGGTCTCATCGTCCGCCGGATACATGCACTCGATGCGCAACTCCTGCGTCGCGATGGTCTGCGGCGTGCCGACCGTGGTCACCATCGAGAAATAGTTGAGCGTGCAGCCGTCCTTGACGAAGCTCAGCGGGATCACCGGCAGTGTCGGTTCCGGGATCGCCGCGTCGGTCAGCTTCAGGGCATCCTCCACTTCGGGATAGGCCATCAGCGTGGTGAGCAGACCCCGGGTGCGTTCGTCGATCACGTGTCCTACCGACTCGCGATGCACGCGCTGGATGAGGCTCATCGCGGTGCGATCCCAGTGCGCGATGAAGGGGCGCATGCCGGCGGGATCGAACATCAGGTGCAGCAGGTTGCGCGGCTTCGGTCGCGCCTCGAGATCGACGAACGCGTTGAAGAAACGCGGTGCCGATGCGTTCGTCATGAACACGTTCCAGTAGCGGTCCATCACCACCGCGGGGAAGGGCTCGTGCTGGCGCAACACGCGCTCCAGCGCGGCGTGCACGCTCTTCATCTCGTCGGCGTTCCATGCATCCTCGCCGTAGATCGGCGCGAAACCCGCAGCCAGCAGCAGGCGGTTGCGATCGCGAAACGGCACTTCCAGTCCCTGCGCGATATTCATCAAGGTCTGCCGGCTCGGCGCACTGCGGCCGCTTTCGATGAAACTGAGGTGGCGCTGGGACACGCCGGTATCCAGCGACAATTCGATCTGGCTCTTGCCGCGTGTGCCGCGCCAGTAACGAAGAAGTTCGCCCAGTTCGCCGCCGACCGCGGCTTCAGTTGGTCGGGTAGTCATGGGATATCACCTGGGTCATCCGTTCAAAGGAATCAACGCCGGATGGATCATGCGATGCCCGAGTGCATGCCGGGAACCGAATGCATGCACACCGGCATCGCATGATCCACCGCGTTGCATCAGAACGCGGTCGGGCCGACCGAACCGAGCCAGCGACGGACCTTGGCAGGGTCCTTCTCGTCCATGTAGAAAAAGTGCGTCATCGTCGGTCGCACGACCGGCAGCGCCGGATCGTCGAAGGTCATCCGCACCTTGCCATGGAATACCTTGATCGAGCCGCCGTCCCAGTATTCCACGACGTCGTGGTGGGCGGTGAAGCCGCGATCGATGAACTGGCGAAGATTCTCGCGAATGGTGTCACGGCCGTGCCAGTCGGCTACACCGAGGTTACAGACGGCATCGTGCGCGAAACAGTCAAAACCCTTGCCGAAGGTCTTGTCGTCGATCTCCCTCCAGAAATCGAGCAGCCACTGCGGCGGGTCTTTGCGGGTGAAAGTCATCGTGGTCATCGCATCTCTCCTGAGTATCTGGATAGGCGCCTGACAAGGCGCCTGGAGTTACCCGAATGTCAGTCGATGCGCATCGTTTCGTCGGGTGCGGTGCCACTATCGGTGACATGCTGCCTGCCAGCAATGACGTGCGAGGTAATAAAAGACGCGTCGAATTCAGGTCTCAGTCGATCCTCGATGCACTCGTTCGTCGCTTGGAAGAAGATAACCATATCGACCCCCGCCGAGGAGACAGCCATGTCCTACATCGATGGTTTCGTGATCGCCGTATCCAACGCCAACCGCGAGCGGTTCATTGGGCACGCCAGGACCTTTGACCCCATTTTTATGGAGTTCGGCGCCACACGGGTGGTGGAATGCTGGGGCGACGATGTGCCCGAAGGCAAGCTCACCGATTTCCGTCGCGCCGTGCAGGCAGAAAAAGACGAATCCGTGGTGTTCTCCTGGATCGAATGGCCCGACAAGGCTACCCGCGATGCCGGCATGGAGAAGTTCATGAAAGATCCGCGCCTGGATGCAGCCGGCGACGTGCCCTTCGACGGCAAGCGCATGATCTTCGGCGGTTTCGCACCAGTGGTAAGCCTGTCGGCGTATTGATGGCGCCGACAGGCTTCTTCGAAACCCGGGGTCAGACAGTGTTTTGCGCGGGGGTCATGGCGATGCGTGGGCCGGTATGCGATCCGCCAGCACCAGGTCCGCGGTCTGCGCGTTGCCATTGCGCTGGAATGCGACAGCGACATGCGTGCCAGACGGAAGCTCGCGCCACTGCCGACGCCAGTCGGTCAACGATTTTGTGGAAACCGCGGCATGACCGATCGCGGTAACACGGTCCCCCACACGCATGCCGGCACGCTCGGCGGCACTGACCTGTGCGACATCAACAATCTTCAATGCATCGCCATCGGCGAACAGCCACAGTCCACTGCGATCGAAAAGGTCGGGTTTGCCGAAATCCGCGTTCGGTGCGAGATACATCTTCCGGTTCGCGTAATCGAACGTCACCGTGAAGCGGTGCAAGGCGCCGCCACCAAGGTTGCCGGCGACATTCGGATCGCTGAATGCGCCCTTGTCGCTGATGGAGAGATCGCCAGCGATGTCTTTGACAGCGAGTGCACCGAGCTTCAACGTGCCGAAGCGCGCCGGCCGCCCGCGCGCCGCGCCGCCTACGCCCCAGCCGACCACCGCTTCGGGCGAGGCGACATATTTCGCGACCAGACCGTGTGCACGCACGAAGGGCGAGCTTAACGTGAGGGAATCGCGCGAGCCGGTATCGACGGTGAGCACGACAGGCATGCCATCGAGCTCGCCCGAAATCTCCGGGGTCGTGCCAGCGAGCTTGAAGTCCAGCGCTGTCGCACCCGCCGGCGGCTCGAATTTCTTCGGGTCGACCAGGGTCAACACTTTGTTCGCATAGTCGATCTGTACAACGAAGCGGCGGAACATCTCGTAACCGACCAGGCCGTCGATCGGCATACCCTCGATCTGCGGCAGATTGCCCAGGTCGACCACGTAGAACATCGGATCGGAAAGCGTTGCCTCACCCACACGCACCTGCTTTCCCCTCGCGAAGGCCAGGTCGGTCGGATTCTCGCCCGCGCCACTGACCGCCATGCGGCCAGTGCTGGCGAGTCCGAATTTCTTCGCCGCCGCGGGTGTGAGCAGGCTGATACCGCCGGTATCGACGAGGAATCTTGCCGGCTTGCCATCGACAGCCCCATCGACATAGATGTGATTGTTGACCAGCTCGAACGGCACCTTGCTGATGCCGCTCGCGTTGTCGATGTGCGCAGTCGCAGCCATCGAAGGCACCGCGAAATCGCGGTCGGCGACTGTGACGTTCGCGTCGACGCGATCGAACTGCACTTCGTGGTGATTGCGCGGATCGGTACGGCCGGCGGCATCGGCCTGGTCGTCGGCGATGTGGAATGGCAGGAGAACGCCATCGACGTTGCGGTAGTCATCGAACGTCGTCGTGAGCGTGTCTCCACCCATCTTCCGCACGCTTCGCGCCAGCAGGCCGGTGTCGGCCGCAAACCAGAGCATCACTGGATTGCCACCCTCCGGTGTCGCGTCGACGACGTTGTACTGCTTGCCGTTGATTTCATGCGTTTCCACCTTGCCGTACGTCGCGTGGCCACGCTTCGGATACCAGAATGCGGACGCGTTCAGCCATGCATCGCTACGTGCGCTGCGTACGGCGTCAGGGTCGTCGATTACCGCAACTTCGCCGCCGGGAGAACGCGACCACGCATGCGTGCCGTCGTAGCCATCGGCCCCATCGATCGGGCCGATCGTGTAGCTGTCGCTGGAACGGCCAGTCAGCAGATCCTCGGTCTGGTGGAATTTACCCTTGAGGCCACCCGCGCTTAGGCTTCCAGCGCTTTGCAGCGAATGCAGGTTATCCCAACGCGCGCCACCGCTCGCGGCCTTGTAACGTGCGAACACCGCGTTTGCATCCTCGCCCTGCGCCGCTGTGGCGAGTAACAGCGCGATCGTGCCAGTCAGCACCGATGCCACCATTCTTCTGGTCATGCCCGTCTCCGTCATAGGGTGGTCTGCCGCTTGTACGGCGGCAATCTTCATTGAATAATTCATCATAATTTCAACAAAGGCAACCCAACCGATGGCACAGAAAAAGACAGCGAGTGGCATCGTCGAGGATGCGAAAAGGATCGCTGTGTTGTCGACCCCGATCCGGATCGAGCTGGTCACGGCGATCCAGGCGCTGGGCGGCGTAGCGACGGTGGCTGAGCTCGCGATGCAGCTCGGCCGATCCGCCGACGGGCTTTACTACCATTTGCGCACGCTTGTGCGTGGCGATTTGCTGGAGGAAATCATCGATGCCGACGCGCGCCGCTATCGCCTGGTAACGCCTCCCGGGGAACGCATGCGCCTGCGCTACAAGCCCGGCGCGACCGCGAATGCAAAAGCCGTTGCGCGCGTCGCCGCCAGCATGTCGCGACTCGCGCAGCGCGATTTCGTGCGCGCACTGGCCAATTCCGACACGATCGTCGAAGGACCAGCACGCGAACTATGGGTGGCACGACTTCGAGGCTGGGCCGATCCTGCTGATTTGTTGGAAGTGAATCGCCTGCTGCAGCGCCTGTCCGACTTGCTGCTTGGCACGCGCCCAAAGCCGGACGGCAAACTCGTCGCATTCCACTGGATCCTCGCGCCTATCGACGCGAAACCCGCACGGCGCGACGCAGCAGCCAATTCGGTGCATCGTCGAGCACCGACGGATAGCGCGATTGCAAAGAATCCGTCGGTCTCTCGGAAGCGGCACACCTGACGCGCTTTACCTCACACGGCCCCTTTCCTCTGACACCTTCTTTAACCGATGCCCTCACGCATGGGCGCCAATCGTCGCAAGCTCGCCCAACGCATCCTTGTCGAGCCGGATCGTTGCGGCGGCCAGATTCTCGCGCAAGTGCACCAATGAGGACGTACCCGGGATCAGCAGGATGTTGGGTGCGCGTGCCAGCAACCATGCCAGCGCCACCTGCATCGGGGTTTCGCCCAATCGGCGTGCCACGTCGGACAAGACGTCCGACTGTAGCGGGGTGAAGCCACCCAGCGGGAAGAATGGTACGTAGGCGATGCCGTGACGGCCGAGTTCGTCGATCAACGCGTCATCCTCGCGGTGAGCGAGGTTGTAATGGTTCTGCACGCAGACCACCTCGGCGATGCCGCGCGCCTCGGCCACCTGCGTCGCGGTGACATTGCTCAGGCCCAGGTGCCGGATCAGGCCGCGTTGCTGCAGTTCCGCCAGCGCGGTGAACTGCCTCGCGATCGAGCCTTCGGCTGGCGCATGCACGTCGCCCATGACGCGCAGATTCACCACGTCCAGCGCGTCCACGCCGAGGTTGCGCAGGTTGTCGTGCACTGCTGACGTCAATTCGGCCGGACTCTGCGCGGGGTTCCACGACGCGTCGGCGCCGCGCAGTGCGCCCACCTTGGTGACGATCACCAGATCATCCGGATACGGATGCAGCGCTTCGTGGATCAGCTGGTTGGTCACATGCGGACCATAGAAGTCGCTGGTGTCGATGTGATTCACGCCACTCGCCACCGCCTCCCGCAGCACCGCCAGCGCGGCATCGCGATCCTTAGGTGGGCCGAACACGCCGGAGCCGGCCAGTTGCATGGCGCCATAGCCCATGCGGTTCACCGCACGGCCACCCAGGGCGAACGTGTCCGCCTTCGTGAAGTTGCTCATGTCGTTCTCCAGGCAAGTGGCGGCCGGTGTGCCGCCATGCATGCACTGTACGCACATGCCGCTTGCCTGATAATCCGGTGTAATCGGCACGGGCTGTACGGAATTTCGAACAATGGATGCAAATCTGCGCGATCTGTTTGCGTTTCTGGCCGTGGTGCGCGCGGGCGGCTTCCGCGAGGGTGCTCGCGCCAGCGGAATGTCGGCCTCGCGGCTGAGCGAGAGCGTGCAGCGCCTGGAAACCCGGCTGGGTGTACGCCTGCTCCACCGCACCACACGCAGCGTTTCGCCCACCGAGGCCGGCGCACGACTGGCCGAACGGCTGTTCCCCGCGCTGGGCGAAGTGGAAGCGGCGCTCGACGTGGTCAACCACGACCGCGCCCGCCCAGCCGGCACGCTCAAGCTCAATGTACCGGCCACCGTGGCGCGGCTGGTGCTGCCGGCTATCGTGACGCCGTTCCTGAAAACCTATCCTGACATCCGCCTGGATGTCATCGTCGAAGACAGCTATGTGGACATGCTTGCTGCCGGCTGCGACGCCGGCATCCGCTACGACGAGCGGCTGGAGAAGGACATGATCGCCGTGCCGATCGGGCCGCGCATCCAGCGCATGGCCACGGCCGCCGCGCCGGCGTATCTCGAGACGCATGGCCGGCCGCAGCACCCGCGCGACCTGCTCGCCCACGCCTGCCTGCGCGGGCAGTTCGCCAGCGGCACCATTCCTACCTGGGAATTCGAGCGCGACGGCGACATCGTGCGCGTCGATCCCACCGGCCCATTGCTGGTGCGCCTCGGTGCGGCAGTGGACCTGGCAGTCGCCGCGGCGGTCGAGGGCCTGGGCATCATCCACCTGTTCGAAGCCTGGCTGCAGCCGCACCTGGATAGCGGCGCGCTCGAACCCGTGCTCGAACCCTGGTGGCAGGACTTTAGCGGTCCGTACCTCTATTACTCCGGTCGCCGCCACCTGCCCACACCGCTGCGGGCGTTCGTGGATTTCGTGAAAGCGGCGGAAGGGGATGGAAGTTGAGGTGACTTGATTGCCTCTGGCCCCTGCTTTCCAAGATAAGAAGCTCTGACAGGGGGTACGCTCTCAATTCCCCCGTTGAATGGAGAAGACCAAATGACCCGCATCCTGTTTGTCGGCCAGAAGCCGGAGACCGTGGATTTTTCCGACCCGTCGCTTCCCCCTGGCTTTGATGCCGACAAGATCAACGCCGGTATCGCCGTTGCAGTCACCAAGATCCAGGAACGCGGATGGCAGGGCGACACGTGCATGATCACACCCGACGAAGCCGGCATCTCCACACTCGAAAAACAACTGAAGAGCGCTACCTATGACTGTGTGGTGATCGGCGGTGGCCTCAGAATTCCGCCGAAAAGCCTGCCACTGTTCGAGGCGGTGGTGAACATTGTCCATAAGGCAGCGCCGGGCGCGACCATCGCGTTCAACACGCGCCCGGAGGACACTGCCGACGCCGCGGCCCGCCAGCTTCATCCTGGCTGACATACGACATATCGTCGACAGGAAAACCTCGAGTGAAGTGCCCTTCCTTTCTCTTGGAAGTGGAAGGGCGCTAAAAATCGTCTCTGGTTGATAACGAAACCTACCTGCCGAAAAGCGAAAGGGGGCATATTCATTTATCCATCCGCAGCAGATGAACCTGATTCTCTTGTTGGGGTAAGTTCGATTCCCTGAGCTGCTCCAGCCTTAGACTGTCCTGCCGAGCTTCTGGAGATTTCACATGCGCAGCCTGGACTTCAGTTCGTGGCATACGCTTCTTACGACCATGCTCGGACTGTCGCTGATCACGCTGATTGGCGTTGGCATACGACTGCTGGCCATGCACGCGATCCAGCAGCGGCGCGAACGCGATAACCGCCAGATCAACGAGCGCCTGCGCACGCTCATTGCGGCATACAAGACACTGGGCGGCTCGTTCACCGGCAATCTCGCGGTCGACCCCAGCCACATGCGCGACCTGCGGCAACGTCACGAACAATCGCTTGCCGACGCGGCCAATCACACCCCAACCGAATACGCCACGATGGTTTCAGCCTCTGCTGCGTCATTGTCAAACGGCGAACGCCCGCGACGCATACGCGACGCTGTCGAAGCCGCCCTGTCCGACATCATCCTGCTTGGCACGGAGGATCAGGTGCGGATGGCCGCAAAGGCTGCCAACGAACTGGCTGAAGGGCGCCCTACCCACACTGCTGAACTGGTGACATCGCTACGCGATTTCATTCGCCAGGTGCTGGACCTGGAACCCATTCCGCCAACACTGTCCATTCCCATGCAGGGACCGACCCGTATCGCCGCAACGCGGAGCAAGGGCGAAAGTGGTGGCAAGGGCGAATCCGGCGGTGGCGGCAGCAAGGGCGGCGGCGGATCAGGTGGTGGCATGGGGGGCAGCATGGGCATGGGCGCAAGCCACACTGATGATGACGACACGGACCATCATCACTAGCCAGGTAAGCGGGCCCCTCAGGTTCACTTTCCAGCAAGTTGCAAGTGAACCTGACCCCGTTTTCGTGCGCAACGGCACGCCCAAGCATCCGCGCGATCTGCTCAAGCACCAGAGCATCGGCATGCGCATGTCGCACGGCGGCATCTATCACTGGGAGCTGGAGCGCAAGGGCCAGAAGCTGCAGATGGATCTGCCTGTGCGCATGGCTCTCAACGAGATGCTGGCCATCAAGCAAGCGGTGCTGCAGGGGCTCGGTATCGGTTTCATCTCGGAATGGTTCATTGAACAGGAACTGCTATCCGGCGCGCTGGTGCCCGTCCTCGTTCCTTGGTGCCAACCGTTCGCCGGCCTCCGGCTTTACTACTCGGGCCGCAGGTTCGTACCTGCGCGATTGCGCGCGCTGATCGAGCTGATTCATGAGCTGCACCTGGCCACGAGTCCTTCGCGGGTGCTACAGGCAGGCTGAGTGGCGTGAAGGCTATCGCGTCCTGTTACACGTGCAGAATCTGCGGAGCATGTCGGGGCGATGCGCCACCAGGTTTTCCGGCTGCCTCGCGCCCAAGCAAAATGCACTCTGGCCTTTTGCGTGGCCCAAAACCGGCGTGTCGCCGGTACTTCGTGCGTGCGATCGCTTACGCCAGCAGCATGCTGCCGACAGTCATCGCGCAAATCAGCACGCAGGCACCGAACAGGCTTTGTAGCAGCAGGGTTTCGTATTTGAATTTCATGGCAGTTCTCCATCGAGTGAGAAAACGAAGCTTTCGAGATAGATGTAGCAAACACCGTGCCAATGCCATCACGCCTTGAAAACTGCACTCCCATGCCGTTTTTCATTGATCATCAAAAGCGAACAATCCGTCCGCGGACACTTCACGCGGACATCGGACGCAGCGGACACACCACAGAATGCGGCGCCATTCGACAGAAGTTGAGGTGCACTCTTGCGCGATGAGGTAAACCAAACCCTCGCCACACTATGGCAACAGCGTTCACGGTGACCGTCACGACATGGTCATCCACCCGACAGGCGAGCCGGCATGGATGTGTCGATCCGTGTGCCCGTCGCTCGTCGTAAAGAACTCCCCCGCTCCCCCGAACCAGGAGAAACCCACATGGTCAGCAAGAACACGATTTGCCTCTGGTATGACGGCACCGCCCTGGACGCCGCGACGTTCTACGCCAAGACGTTTCCGGACAGCGCCGTGGGCGCTGTCCAACGTGCGCCAGGTGACTATCCCGCCGGCAAGCAGGGCGACGTTCTGACGGTCGAGTTCAGTGTCATGGGCATCCCGTGTCTGGGATTGAACGGCGGCCCCGCGTTCCAGCACGACGAGGCGTTCTCGTTCCAGGTGGCGACCGACGACCAGGCCGAAACCGACCGCCTGTGGAACGCGATCATCGACAACGGTGGTCAGGCCAGCGCCTGCGGCTGGTGCAAAGACAAGTGGGGTCTGTCCTGGCAGATCACCCCACGTGCCCTGATGGACGCGATCACCGACCCTGATCCCGCCGCCGCCAAGCGCGCGTTCGACGCCATGATGGGGATGACGAAGATCGACATCGCCGCGATCGAGGCCGCACGGCGCGGTTGACGAACGCCCGCTCCTGCCCGGATCGGATCCGGAAGGCCGAAGACTGCATGCGGGGATAGGCCGCACCTCACATCATCGCAACCAACAACGCAAAGGAGAAATCCGCGAGCAAACAAATATTCATCAACCTCCCGGTCGCCGACCTCCCGAAATCACAGGCCTTCTTCAAGGCACTCGGCTTTTCACAAAACCTGCAGTTCACCGACGACACTGGCACGTGCATCGTCGTCAGCGACACGATTTCTGTCATGTTGCTTACGCACGCCAGGTTTCGTGACCTCACGCCCAGAGCCATCTGCGACACGAGCAAGGCCATCGAAGTCTTGCTCAACCTCCGTTGTGAGAGTCGTGATGAGGCAGATGGCCTCGTTGCGAAAGCGCTCGCCGCGGGCGGTTCGACCCACGACGAGCCGGAAGATTACGGCTTCATGTACTCGCATAGCTTTGTCGACCCAGACGGCCATGGGTGGGAGCTCTTCCACATGAATGCCATGCCGGCAAAGAAGTGACCAGCATGTTCAAACACGATGGCCATGCGGCCTGGCAACCGCTTGCACCGGATGCTCAACCGGCGGCGCTTCGACTCCGCTCGCGGCACGGGCTACGCTCAGCGCGAACGGTTGGGAGTCGGATTGCTTCCAAGTAAGTGCCATTCCACTCTGCCCCTTTTTCTATGGCCTCATGCAATCCCCGGAGACTTCCCATGATCCCCACCATCACCGCCTTTGAAAATTCGCCCGATCGTGGCAGGGGACTCGCACGTGACATGCGCGTTCGCTGGGCGCTGGAAGAAGTGGGCCAGCCTTACGAGGTTCGTCTTGTTTCGTTCAGTGCGGTAAAGGAACCCGCGCATCGTGCGCTGCATCCCTTCGGGCAGATTCCCACGTATGAAGAAGGCGATCTCGCCCTGTTCGAGTCGGGGGCCATCGTGTTGCATATCGCGGAGCGTCATGCGGGGCTGCTGCCGAATGATGCCAATGCCCGGGCACACGCGATCACATGGATGTTTGCCGCAGTCAACACAGTGGAGCCGCCGATCCTTGAACTCGTAACTGCCAAGTTTCTGGAGGGCGACAAACCCTGGTCCGAACAGCGCCTGCCGCTCATCAAGGATCGCATCCGCGCCCGGTTGGGCGAACTGTCCGATCGCCTTGGCGATGCCGACTGGCTCGATGGTGCGTTCAGCGCGGGCGACCTGATGATGGTGGGGGTGTTGCTCAGGCTGAAGCCATCGGGCCTGCTGGACGAGTACCCGAACCTCGCCGCCTACGTTGCCCGCGGCGAAGCACGACCCGCGTTCAAGCGTGCGTTCGCTGATCAATTGGCAGTGTTCACCAGCAGGCATCCGAACGGCTGACAAAGGTCCGCTCCGAATCGTTGGTTCAACGTATCCAGACAAAGGGCAGAATCGACTGTCCAGAGCCGAACGTTCAATGAAAGTGCGCTCTGTTTCCCAACGCATCGCCCGAGAATCCGAATGGCAAAAATCGTTATCTACGGCGCTGGCTTGATTGGTTGCTATGTCGGTGGACGGCTGCTTGCCGGAGGCAGCGACGTCAGTTTCATTGGGCGTGCGCGCGTCGCCGGCCAATTGCGCAATCAAGGCCTCACGCTGTCGCGGTACGACGAAAGCCGCTGGCATGTGTCCCCGGAGCGGATCGAGGTGTCGACGGACCCTGCGACGGCGGCCAGAGCGGATCTCGTGCTGGTGACCGTCAAGTCCACCGCGACAGCCACGGCCGCGGCAGAACTGGCGAACGTGCTTCGCGCCGGCACGATCGTCGTGAGTTTCCAGAACGGCATCGGCAACGCGGACGTACTGCGCGCTGCCCTGCCGCAGAGCACGGTGCTGGAGGGAATGGTGCCATTCAATGTCGTCGAACGCGGCCCTGGTGCATTTCATCAAGGCTCAGCGGGCGAACTGGAGATCAGGCATGCGCCGGCCATGCAGCCGTTCGTTGACGCGTTCAGCAAGGCCGGGCTACCGCTGATCCAGCATGCTGATATGTTGCCGGTGCAGTGGGCGAAGCTGCTGCTCAATCTCAACAATGCCATCAACGCGCTGGCGAACCGGCCTTTGAAGGAGGAGCTCTCGCAACGCGCCTACCGGATCTGCCTCGGCATGGCGCAGAAAGAAGCGTTGGCGCTTCTGAAGCGCGCCGGCATACGACCAGCCAGGCTCACGCCGCTTCCGGCCACCTGGGTACCGCGTGTTCTCGGCGTACCCGATGCATGGTTCGAGCGGCTGGGCCGCAGGATGCTGACGATCGATCCGCTCGCGCGATCATCGATGTCGGACGACCTGGCGGCGGGGCGCGCCACGGAAATCGACTGGATAAACGGAGAGGTCGTGCGCCTCGCCAAACGTCTTGGGCAAACAGTACCAGTGAACGAACGGCTATGCGAACTCGTGCGAGAAGCCGAACAAGCCGACGTGCGCCTTTCATGGTCGGGCGAAGCGCTGCTGGCGGAGATGCGGGCTGCAACCGGCGCATCTTCGTAAGCGGGCCATAGCCACCTCGCGCCCTCTCACCCGGACAAAATCAACAGGTGCACGTGGCTCCGAGCTGGCCTGTTATCGCTCCAAAGCTGGCCAAGCTCGCCACACAACTTGCCCGGCATCGCCAACCAACCGAGCTTTCGACTGAAGGTCGCTGGTCGATCCTTGGCGGGCGCACGCTAAATGATAAGTTGGTGCGCCGTTCTATCCCGGATTGACTTTGGCACGCAGCGCCAGCCGCGCGCCCAGTGCGACCAGCGGCGCAAGCGTGACAAGAAATGTCAGGTGGTACCAAACCGGAAATTTGTTCCAGATGTGGATGTGGTCCGGCACAAACAGCGCAAGCAGCACCAATCCGACGATCCATGGCGCCAGGCTTGATCGCGTGATGATACGTACCACCGCACCAGCGGCGAGGGATGAGAGCGCCCCGATCGAAAGACGCGCGATTTTCATGCCGAGCGTGAACAGCATCACCGGCTCGGCCTGCACATAGCCCGGCAGCCACCATCGCAAACCCAGGTTCAGGACCGTTACCACTACAACCCAGGCTACCAGCCCGGCGATGACCCCCGCGATCGCACGCCACATGTGCCTTCTCCCGTTGCTATAGTTTAATTAGACTAATATGATTTCATCATGAAGGCAAAACTTCTCATCCTCGGCGTGCTGCATCGCGGGAACTTCCATCCTTACGAGATCAAGCGCCGCCTCGAGAACGCGATGGTGGAGTGCTACACCGACGTTGAGGTGGGGACGCTCTACTATGCGATCCGGCAAATGGTGAAAGATGGCCTGATTTCCACCGTGTCCCACCAGCGCGTGGCTCGCGGCGGTATGCGCACGATCTACAAGATCACCGCGAAGGGAAAGACCGAGTTTCTGGACTTGCTGCATCGACAATTCGAACAAGACGGCCCGGTATCTCAGACGCTATATGGAGCGCTCCTGTTCCTGCACCTGAGCGATCCCGCCATCGTCCAGGATCTCATCCGTGACCGGATTGCGCGCCTCGACGAACAGATCGCCAAGCTCGGTCCGATCCGTAAAGAACTTCGTCCCGTGCTTTCAACGGGCGGCGAGCACCTGTTGCGTCATCTCGACCAGCAGCGATGCCTCGATCGCGACTGGTTGAAAGGTCTGCTCGTGGACGTCAAAGCACGTCGCATGCGCGACGTCGCGGACCCGAAACTCCTCGCAATTGACAAAGATGGCCGGGGCTGAGATCGGAGCATGGGCTTGGCCCTTGGCGGCAGCCTCCGCAGAGCACCGCTTTTTAAGGCTGTACCGGATCTGTTTTGGATGCATGGAGTGCGAGCTGATGGCGCGCGGCACTGCCCACTGTGAGCAACGCCTGGGATAGGCCGCGTGACCGCTGCTCCATGCGATTTTCGAAAAACCCGCGAGAGGATATGTCCCGAGAGACTCACCGGGATACCCGCGGTTTTCCGCTTTATTCCCGATATGGCGAGGCGCACCAAGTAGGCGTATGGTCCGCACACCGGCTGACTCAGGGGTGAGGCATGGCCATGCATTAAGGAAGGCAGCATCGAGGCGACTGCGACGATGCAAGACGGGGAATCATCGAAGCATTCACCAGCGAACTCCAAATCACGCGAGGATTCGACACATGTCACGTTTCCATTTTCTCCGCAGCGCCCTGGGCGCGGGTCTCGGCCTGGCTGCTGCCTGCATGTCGCTGCCCGCCTTCGCCAGCACGCCGGTTACTGTGACCTTCGCGGCAAACAGTGTCTGGGCGCAGGAAATCGGCAACCTCACCCATTCCGACAGCTCGCTCGATTACACGGTTGCGGTCACGGCGGGCAAGACATTGCAGCTCAACCTCCTCACCCCCAATCCCAACGTGCATTTCAAAGTGAAAGACCAGAGTCACGGCAAACTAGTGCTGGACACCCTCACGACGGGTGAATCCACCTGGTCAACACCGAACGCGACAGCCACCACATATGCGATCCGGGTCTATATTGAGTCTGCCGCGATACAGTCCGGCGATACCGCGAAATACGCGTTGCAGATCGGCCAATACGGGGCCCAAGACATGCAGCCGCCGACGACCGCGGTGACATTCGAAGGCAACAAACCATGGACGGAACAAGATGGGACACTGGCCTCCGGCGCCACCGCGCACAACTTCACCGTTGCCATCGCGGCAGGCATGACAGTCAAGGTCAATCTCGTCTCGAGCAATCCCGGGTTGCACTTCAAGGTGAATGACCAGACCCATGACAAAAAACTGGTCGACACAAGCACGACCGGGGCGAACACCTGGTCCGAGTCGGTTGCGGCAGCGACGACTTACATGATTCAGGTGTACGTCGATCCAGCGGCGATGCCGTCCGGTCAAAAAGTACCGTTCGCCCTGCAGGTCGGGCAATACGCATCTGGGGACACCCAACCCGCGAAGCCCGCCGGCGCAACCACAGCCGCGCCGCCTTCTGCGGCAACATCGATGTGATCGCCTCCGGCCTCGATGTAGACAACGTTGTTTGAGCTTCTAACAGTCGATCAACAAGGTCCGCTTTCGACCGAAGCGGACCTTCTCAAAAGGAGGTGGAGTGGATATGTCTGAACCGCATGTGGCGAAGATGCATGAAAACGAAGGAACGTTATGAATATTTCGCACTATTGGCCGTGGCTTTTGATGCCGGCGGCGGTCATATACGTGGTGTTGGAAATGAGGCAGCACCATCAAACCGTAGGGGATACGGAGATTTACAGAATTCCCTATGCCTTTACTTTCTTGTGTTTCGCGGGCTTTGTTTTTATTGAGAGCATCCCGTTCTGGCAAAGCATCCCGAGCGACGCCATGTCCTTTGTGGTTTTCCACGCAATTTTCCCGCTTCCTTTTTTTGTGATTTGGCTCCGAAACCTGATGTATAGAGTTGAAGTTACAGGCAGCAGGGTCGTGGCAGGAGCCTTCCTAAGGCGCCAGTTTGATATGCATGACGTCGTCGACTTCACTCTGACGGAAGGGCGATTGCGGTTGCTGACGCTTCGACTGCGCAATGGAAAAAAAAGATATATATCGGGATTCATAGTCGACTTCGAACCGCTTGCTGCGAAGCTCGTCAGGCAGGTCGGAAGGATTGACTAGTGGCCCGCTACTGGCCTCGAGCTTTTCTTACTTAGCGGAGGGCAGCCGAAGGTCCGCCACCCAAAGCAGACGTCAGAAGAAGCGTGAAGAGCCCTCGGATGCTGAGGTATCCCCACGAAATTCATACGGGCACCTGCATCTGAGCGAGTGTCGTCGGAGGCAGGGATTTCAGTCGCTCCAACCATCGTGATATCGGCTCGATGGACCAGTGTCTGACCAACGCTTCGC
>Ga0302316_10000879_pt1 | contig 25201 bp, 13 predicted proteins | sample III_Palsa_N3_2_FD_200456 | JGI IMG/M metagenome (GOLD analysis project Ga0302316, IMG submission 200456) | Peat permafrost microbial communities from Stordalen Mire near Abisko, Sweden - III_Palsa_N3_2 | ecosystem: Environmental > Terrestrial > Soil > Palsa > Peat permafrost | place: Sweden...
ATTTTTCAAGAAACACCATCGATCCTGCGGACGATGTTGTTGGCCCCATCCGCAAAATAGATATTTCCACCTGAGTCAATGAAACCGCCGCGAGGCGCATTCACTTGTGCGGATGTAGCAAGGCCACCAGCTCCAGTGCTCCCCGCCGTGCCATTGCCTGCAAGGGTAGAGATCGCGGCCACGCTGAAGGTGGTTTCAGGCGCTATACCGACACCACTAAGCCCGATAACTGAGACAACATTATTCGTATCGGCAAAAGTAAGCTGCGCCGTCTGCAATCCTGGCACGGTTGGCTTAAAGGTGGCCGGTACGGTGCAGGGCGTGTTTGCACTAAGTTGAGCGCCAAGGGCGCAGCCCGACAGTATGCCCAGCGTAAACTCTGTAGACGCAGCCGGTGTAACAGTTGCCTTGTTTGGCGTAACTGTAGAACTCGACTCTACGAAGAGATTTTGGGAGGAAGAGGAACCAACTGCTGTCGCAGGCAATACGGTATTGAGCGACATCCTGCGAATGCGAAAGTTGCTGGGATCGGCAATATAGAGGTTGTTGCTGCTGTCAATGGCAGAACCATAGGGATAATCGAATTTTCCCGTGGTGGCCGGATCTCCATCACCTGCAAAGCCCGCGACAGTAGGCGCACCTGCAACTGTGCTGATGGTCCCGCTCGCATTGACCCAGCGAACGGTCATGTTATTTTCGTCTGGAATATAGAGGTTGCCCAGCCCATCGCCAGTAGGACTGTGCGGGAAGTGAAAGGTAGCGCTGGTTGCCGGGCCGCCATCCCCGCCGCTCCCAAGTTGTCCCGTGCCAGCAAACGTGTGTATGTTGCCGCTGGTATCAATCATCCGAATCACCGAATTGGTATATTCGGCAAAGTACATGTTGCCCGCCGTATCGAACCAAAAGCCATATGGGCCAGCGAGGGTGGCCTTATTGGCCGGCCCGCCATCGCCTGAATAGCCTGCGACTCCTGTACCTGCAAAGGTTGTGATATTGCCGCTTAGATCCACCTTGCGAATAACGTTGTTGGCATAATCCCCAACGTAGATGTTGCCGCTTCTGTCGGAGATGGCGCTGTAGGGCGTGTGCAGCTCCGCGTTGATCGCCAAGCCTCCATCACCCGTATAACCTACTTTTCCGGCGGTTCCAGCTACAGTGGTGATCATGCCTTTCTGATCGACCCGACGAATCACAGAATTGCCTTCGTCGCCAATCAGCAGATTCCCATTGCTGTCGATAGTGACTCCGTAGGGAGCGTTCAACAATGCAGCTGTAGCAAGACCGCCATCACCGGCATACCCGCTCTTCGCTTGAGTCCCGGCGAATATACTGATAACGCCGTTAGCATCGATTTTGCGGATGATATCGCTGGTCGGTTCAGAGAAATAGACATTCCCTGCTTTATCAGTCGCCACTTGATAGCCTTTTGCTATCTCTGCCATTGTGGCCAGACCGCCATTCCCCGTGTCGGCGTTGGTTCCGTTCCCCGCGACAGTCGAAAGAACCCAGACTGGAGCTAGAGTCTGGGATGACGCAGTCAGCGACAGCGCTATGAATGCAAGGCAGACGAGAAAAGCTCTACCTAACAGATGGCACAGCCGTGATGATCTCGAACCAGCAAACCAGTAACCCGAAACAAATGACGCAGAACGCATGGAATAGACAGGCATCGCACACTTCTCCTGGAGCACCCAAAATCGAATATGGAGGATCACTCTGGTGGCCAGCATCACACGACACGGAGGTACATTGCGAGGGGCTTTACAGGATGTTTCACTGGACTTCACCTGTAGAAGCCAAAGGATTTTAATGGGGGTGAAATGAATTTACGATCTTGTAACTTATAACCAGTTGTGCTGACTGCTACTGTCTTTGTCTTATGGCTTCATCAAAGAAGGTTCGTAACGCTTCAAGTCCTCAGGAGTTGGCCGAGGTCGGACCAATAACCTGCTCGTTCCATCCTTCGTCGTACGGAGGGTCTCTAATTCAAAAAGATCGACGAACGACTGTTCATGTATGAGCTTTTGGGCCGAGGATAAAAGGCAGCCGAAAATCGTTCCCTGTTCCTTCGGAACGATTGGGGTTACGGATGGATCACTAACAAGACAACACCGTGCGAGCCTACGCGGAAGACCTTGGAGCCTCGTATAGGGGCCAGATCTTTGTGTTGCCATACGTCTCTCACCTTGGTCGCGTTCTCAAATCCAAGCAACTTGAGGTCAAAGGAGATGTCAACTGGCCCTTGATTCCGGTTGAAAAGACCGACTGCAACCGATCCGTTGGTGAGGACCCGAGCCCAAATCTCCAATGGTCCCTCATTCCAAACGCGGTTCCCTTGATGACCTGCAGGGTCTTGGTCGATGCGTAAAACCTCGTGATTATTGAGAATGCTTAGTGATTCAGAATCCATCTTTGACAAGTCGTTGCCGGCGAGCAGGGGCGCCGCTAGCAACGACCACAAGCTCATTTGGGTACGCGCCTCATCGGGCGTAAGCCTACCATTGCCGATCTCCAACATATCAGGATCATTCCAGTGGCCAGGACCTGCAAACTGGGAGAGCCCTGCCTGGGCAAAGCCGATTTCGGTGACGCTCAGATAGTCATCACGGACATCGTCCCCCGTGCGCCACAAGTTCGCACCCGCTTGATTTGCCCAAGTCCAGCCCCGCGAGAGTCCGTGCTGGCTGAGACTGTAGACGATCGGCCTTCCCGTCGCCTGAAGTGCGAAGTGCATCTTTTCAAAGGCCGCGAACATCATCTTCTGGGCTATTTGAGGGTCGTCATGAGCTTCTTGTTCGAGAATCTTTCGGTAGGAACAGATGTCGTATTTCAGATAATCGACGCCCCAGTTAGCGAATGTCTTAGCGTCGAGTTCTTCATGCCCCATGCTGCCAGTTTTGCCGGCACAGGTGAGTGCCCCTGGCGAGGAGTAGATCCCTAACTTCAACCCGTGCGAATGGACATAGTCGGCAAGTGCTTTCATGTTTGGGAAACGTTCGTTAGGACTTAACTCCCCTGACGCGTCACGCGCCCCCTGCCAACCATCGTCGATATTGACGTATAGGTAGCCGCTATCGCGCAGTCCAGTCGCAACGAGTGCATCAGCGGCCGCACGGACATCCGCATCGCTGACCTTCGCGCCGAAGTGATTCCAACTGTTCCATCCCATCGGCGGGGTGAGCGCCAACTGAGCCTGAGCCGGCAGAGCAGTTGCTCTGAAGAGCAGAATCAAGATCGCCAGAAAGGGAATCATCCCCGACCATCCGAAGGGAGGCAAAATATCCGTTAAAGTGTTCTTAGTGTTTGTGTTCGGCGCCATTCCACCTCTACTTTGACCGGCAAGTAGGGGAAGCAACAGGGGTTTCACGGGATTATCCCTGCGATTCTGAGGCGTTGAGGGCAATCCTGCGGGGCCGCCCGAACTGATTTACTATCTGTTCATAGTTTGAAGGTAGCCTTAAGGCTCGAGGGATCTCCAATGGGTTTCGCACCGACCGCCGAGCCGGAAAGTCCTTCGCGCATCGAGAAGCCAGAGGAACGGTCCGGCGACGCGAACATCTCCGTCGCTCTTGAGACGGACCCGCGCTGGCTCAGCGTCCAGCGCCTCATCAATACTGAGAGTTTTGCCAAGGCTTCACGCCTGTCGTCCTTTCTCCTATATATAGTCGAGCGTTTTCTGCAAGGGCGGACTGAAGAGATCACGGAGCAACAGATTGGCGTTTACGTCTTCGGGAGGCCCACGAATTACAACCCAGGCGATGACAATATTGTCCGGCAGACCGCGAGACAACTGCGGCAGCGGTTGGCGCTTTATTACCAGGAGGAGGGCCGCAGCGAGCCTATTCAGGTAATCGTTCCCCGCGGCGGCTATATCCCTCAATTTCAATACGTGACTGAGCAGACGGCGCCAACACAGAGTGTGAACGCTCATCCGACCTCCGAGGGCACTTCCGGCACAGATTCGAAGCATCTCCGAGAAAACCTTCCGCCCACCACTCTCCTCGCGACGGGGCAACGCAGCAAAAAAGTAAGATCGGCGATTTTTATCGGCTTGGGTGTGATCTTCGGCGTGGTGATTACACTACTCGCCAGCTATGGAAGAGATCGGCTGCTCTTCCCTCGCACCGAACGAGACAAGCTTTGGAACCTGCTGCTCACACCGAATCAAGGCACTCTCGTTGTACCTGGCGACGCCGGTATCAATATGTACGGAAACCTCGCCAGGACGCAGGTCGATGTTTGGGAATACGGTTCGAGCTCGTACCTCAGCAAACCGTACGCGCAAACACCATCAGGCTTTACCTGGTCTCCGTTTGCTAGCCGGAGATACACTACGATCTCCGATTTAAAGTTCGTCTCTGCACTGCAGCAACTTCCAAACGCGAATCGATCAAGAATGGAAGTTCGATTCGCGCGCGATATAAAAGCCCAGGATCTGAAGGATTCCAATGCGATCTTGATAGGGTCTCCCAACTACGACCCTTGGATTCAACTTTTCGATAAGAACCAGAACTTCAAGATGGTTTACAACGGGACCGAAAACACCATAACCGTTTTAAACCGAGACCCACTCAAAGGCGAGCAAGCAACCTACAAATGGAGTGAGTCCGATCCTCAAAGGACTGGATACGCTGTCATCTCGCTAACGGACAATCTAGGGTCTACGGGCAAGGTTCTTCTGGTTGAAGGGACAACGATGGGAGGAGTCGACGCCGCCACCGATTTCCTCTTTCATTCGACTCAAATGGACACCATCGTTCGAGATGCGATTGGCAAAAATGGTAAACCATCAAACTTCGAATTACTGCTAAAGACTACTCTTTATATGGGCGACAGCGAGAGGGCGAAGGTCGTTGCGGAAAGAGTTCACTCATCTCCATAGTGGGATTCAGCCCGCGCGAGAAGGGTGTTTCGGCGTACGTGGGCGATGGCGCGAACCGCTGGGCCGCGCTCCGCTGAAAGATGTGGCGCGCCTGTATCGTCTGGCGGCCGAGAAGACGGGGGCGGGTGTGACGACGTATCACGCGGTGCAGGAAGAAGGCGTGTCGTTACGGTATATCGCGGAGACGATCGGTAAGGGCTGAAGGTGCCTGTAGTTTCGATCCCGGTTGAAAAAGGCCGGCGAACGCTTCGGGCCGTTCTTCGGCAATGCTGTGACCCAGGACATACCGGCTTCGAGTGAGTGGACACGCAAGACGCTACGGTGGGACCCGACAGGTCCAGGACTGATCGAAGATTTGTCGAATAGGAATTACTGACGATTTATGTTGGACTATGTTGATGGGCTGAATGCGACGCCCTGGATCACAGGGAGGATACCAGCGGTTGCCCTCATTCTTGCAGTTGCAGCATCCTTTGTCCGGACTATGGCGAAGGAAGTTTACCCTCACCGTTTAGGCACAATACAGATACGACCCGTCTATAGACGGGTCGTATCTGATGCCTTCACTGCGGTAATAACGTCCTATTACTTAGAACGTTAGCTTCAGTGCAAGTTGCACGAGGCGAGGGTTGTTCACCGTCGAGTTCACGGCGCCAAAACCCGACGGCTGGTTGATGTCGTTGTTGGGCATCCCGTACTGCGGATGGTTGAAGAGGTTGAAGAACTCCGCGCGGAAGTTCAGGCCCATGTCTTTGCGCGGAAGAGCGAACTGCTTGATCAACGAGAAGTCACTGTTCCAGAAATCCGGGCCGACGACCGGAACCCGTTTCGCATCGCCCAAATTTCCAGGAGTAGGAGCGACAAAACAATCTTTGTTGATCCACTGATGAAGGCCGTGATTGGCGCTGTAGACGCTGCAACCGGAGACCTGGTCTGGACGGTTCCAGTTGTTGCTGTTGCCGCCGGTATTGAAGGAGACACCGGATTGATTGTTGCTATCGATCAGAGGAACAGGGAATCCCGAAGAAGCTCTTTCGATCAGCGTTACCTGCCAACCGCCCACAAGGCTATTGGTTACACCATTCCAATCGGCACCGAACTGCTTTCCGTGACCGAAGGGAAGGTCATAGATAACACTGCCTGTAAAGCTGTTATCGAGATTGATCTGCGACAACGAACGGTCCAGGCTCTGCCAGTTCGGCAAAGGAAAGTAGGGGGCGCTGAGCTCGGAACCCAGGCCGTCACTCAGACCGTTGTCATAGGTCTTCGAGTAGGTGTAAGCGACCAACGCGTAGAGGCCATGCTTCGGCGTCTTGGTCTCCGCCTTGATCTGAAGCGAGTTATAGCTCGACTTGCCTAGATCGCCGGCCTCCAAAATCGCATTGAAGTTCGGCACGGTGTAGGGCGACACGTAGGGCGCATCACCGACGCAGCCGATGTGATTCGATTGGGCGGCAGCGCATCCAGACGGCCCCGACGTGTTGATGTCATTGCCCAGCATCAGGAGGTGGCTTCCCTGAGCGCCAGCATAGCCTGTGGTCAGCACGAGGCTGCCGAACAATTGACGCTCGACGTTTACGTTGAACTGCTGGACACGGCCCAGTTTGAGGTTCGTGGGCTCATAGGTGTACGCGCCCTGATAGTTCGAGACGGTGGATGGCGTGGGAAGGAGCGCAAATCCAGAGGAAAGACTGGGGCCGCTGAAGTTGTCGGATTCGCCCAGGAAGGGTGGGTTCTGCCATAGGCCTTGTGCGCCCTGGCTCCAAGCGGAGTCATGATAGAGCGAGTAGCCGGCGCGAAGCACCGTCTTGTCGCTGCCCAAGACCTTCCAGGCGGCACCGATGCGGGGTTCGAGGGCCGTCCAATCCATATTGATGCCTGCGGAGGCGCCGACACCATTCTGATTCGCGATGAGCAATTGGCCGGTGGAGGGAATGTAGTCGGCCATGCGCCCATGCTCTTCCGTAATGGGCGTCGTCATGTCCCAGGCGAGGCTGAGATTGATCGTGAGAGAAGGAACAACTCTCCAATCATCCGCGACGAAAGGGCGGATGATCTTCCAACGGCGACCGGTAACAGCACCGTCGTACGTCTGGTCGTGGATTGCCCCGCCCGTGCGGCCGAGTAAGAAATCGGCCTCCGAATCACCTGGGGCAGCACAATTATTATTCGCGACACTCGGTGTACATTGGCTTGGAGCCACGGTGCCTGCGGTAAAGTTGCCGATCACGCCGACAAGCCAGAAGCCATCCGCGAAGGCCTCCGACCCTACGTTCATCTGATTGGCGCGGAAGTCGATACCCATTCTCAGCTCATGCTTGCGCAGGATGAGATCGAGCGTGTCTTTGTAGGAGAAGATGTCCGTTCCACCTTGGAACGGAGAGTAGCCGCGATCGCCAAGAGCCCAATAGCCGCCGTTGGTGAACTCCGTTGAGACCAGGCCGCAGCTATAGGCCCCGGCAGCGCAGGTGGGAGTGGTACCACTACCGCAACCGAGGTTGGCGCCGGGAATGCCAAGCTTGGCTGAAGCGCATGTTCCCGTGCCTTGCGACAAAATGTAGTCGAAGATGCGGTTGTAACCAAAGCTGGCCTGGTTGAGCATTTTGGGCGAGAACACGTGAGTCTCGCTAAGTGCGATATTCCGTGCGTGATTGGCGATTCGCTGATTGCTGCCGAACGCGCCAGCTTCGGCAAAAGATCCAATCCCACCACCACCGGGGACATACGAGGTCGCCTGATCGTAGCTGAAGCGAGCGAAGGCAGTGTCTTTGCTGGAGAACGTCTGGTCCACGCGCGCATCGAACTTGGTCTCGTTCAAGCTCCGCACGGGCGAGTTGACGAAGTTTACGTTTCCAGTGGCATTGTTTGCATTCGGCGTCGGATACAGGTTGATCATGGCCAGCCCAATGGGGTTGAACAGGTTGGATGGAATCTTGTTACAGGCAGTGCCGGCCGCTTGGCTTCCATTCGGATTCGCAGGTATAGGATTGCCCGCGCCATCGCATTGGAAGGCGCCCCCCGTATTCGGATTGGTGATTGCATAGCCAGCAATCGGGTTGCCAAACGGGTCGTTGGTGAAATCGCCGTTGCGCATGGCCAGCGAAGGCACGAGGCCTGCAAAGGTGATTCCCTGGCGTTGAAATTTTTGCTCCCCATCGACGAAGAAGAAGGTCTTGTCTTTGACGATGGGTCCGCCGATTCCGCCACCGAACTGGTTCAGGTTGAACTTCGTGGGCGTTTGAGAAAAGTAGTTTCGAGCGTCCAGGTCGGTATTGCGTAGAAACTCAAAGAGCGTGCCGTGAAGGGCGTTGGTACCGGACTTTGTGCTGACCAGCACGGTCGGACCCGCGCGTGTACCGTACTCAGCCGAGTAGGTGTAGGTCAGAACCTTGAACTCCTGGATGTCGTCGATCGAGGAGAAGATGCCGATGCCGCCCGAGGTGAGCTCGTTATTGTCGACGCCATCGAGCAGCCAGTCGGTGCTGTTAGGCCGCGAGCCGCCAACCGATAGAGAGAAAGAACCGCGTGCCGCCACTTCACTGTCAGCGCCGGAGGTAAAGAAGCTGTTGGGGTTGGTCTCTGCCGTAGCGCCGGCGGTAAGCGTGGCGAGCTGCACGAAATCGCGGCCATTCAAGGGGAGCTGCGATACCTGCTGGGCGGTGATGACCTGGCCGAGAGAGGGATTGCCGGTCTCGACTGCGACCGCGTCACCGGAGACGACCACCGTGGTGTTTACCGTGGCGGGCAAGAGCGAAAAATCGAGTTCACGGGCTTCCTGGACCTGGAGTGCTAGATCTTTGGAGGCAGCGCTTTGAAAGCCCGCCGCATCAACGCGCACGGTATAAGTTCCGACGGGGAGCAGCGGGATCAGATAGTGCCCGGCACTGTCCGTCTTGCTTGCACGAGTGAGGCCGGTGGCCGGAGAAACCACGGTGACGTCAGCCCCAGGGACGCTCGATCCGGATTTATCGGCAACATTCCCGGAGAAACTTCCAGCGGCCTGACCATATAACGGCGAAGAGCTCATCAGCGCGATGAAGCAGAGGATGAGGAGGAGAAATACTTTATGGAGCTTTGTGCCGGTAGCGGCTTCTACCGATTGGGAACACTCTGCCTCAAACTTCATATGCTTCATGTCTAACCCCCTGATACGCCACGGTGAGGTGGATTGACTGCAATGTGATGAAGGTTTGACTGTACGAAGTTGTTAGCGGAATGTCAACGCGCTTCCTGGCTGAATCATGCACTGGGACGATACTTCGCAACGTTTGTTTCGGGGCGTATACGATAAAGTCATGCTCGAGAAGTACAGTTCCGGTCCTGTTCAGATTAATCTGGAAACCTGGGAGCGAGGCGCCCTCTTCCATCTCTTCAACGCGTTCAGCGAACCCTTTCACGGGGTCTGCCTGCGAGTCGATTGCACGGAATCGTTTCGTTTCGCCAAGCAGTTTCGTATCTCGGTATTCCTGACACTCGTTCACCGCGCACTGATCGCAGCGCATCAGGTCGAAAACTTCATGACTCGCATCGTCGGTAGCGCGGTATGGAGATACCCGACCATTCACGGCGGAAGCGCAGTCGGACGTCCGAACGGGACCATAGGATTTGGATACTATCCCTATCAGCCGGAGCTTCTTCCCTTTGTGCGAGAGGCTTCCGTTGAAGTGGAGCGCGTGAAGAGCAGAAACGATTTGGAGCGATACGCCGGACAGGACCTGATCCGATTTTCAGTGCTCCCGTGGCTCGATTTCACTTCCATCTCTCATGCAAGGGATTTCTCGGCTCAAAACTCTGCTCCGCTGATTACGTTCGGAAAGATCACGGAAGTCGGAGACCGCTTCACAATGCCTGTCTCCATCCACATACATCACGCACTCGCGGATGGCCTGCACGTCGCTCAATTTGTCGAACAGTTTGAACGATACTTGGCAGCGCCAGAGGCAGTCTGAGGGGTGGCGCCGTTACCGGCTCTGCGGCAAGCCTAAGGAACATTCCCTTACTTTCTGACGACATATTGGAGATCAACAGAATTGCGAATCATGTTCGAAAACTTGTCCAGTGGACACGAGAGGTCCTCTTCGCTGCAACCAGGAAGATATACCGGGATGCGTTCCGGGGGATTCGCCGCATCGAGGGTTGTGGAGGCACGCATCTGGTCGAGTGTCTGCGCGGTGAAGAAGAGTCGCACCACATACTTGCCGGTCTGCATTTCTTGCCATAACTCAAAAACAAGTGCGCTGCCCGGTGGCGTGTCGTCCCTTCGACCATCAATAATCCAATTCAAATCCAGAAGCCCTGCCACGTTTTCGATATTGGTATCGTGTCCGACGAGAAACAGAGCCCGGTCAGAAGGTTTGCCTACCGCACCTGCCACCCGCTTCTGCGTAGCTGCCTGCTGGATCGACTTGCTGATGTGATTAAGGATATTGGAAGCCTGCGTCCTGGCAGTTTCGAGGGTTCGCTGTGAATAATCCGTCGCCGCCGTGTGAAGCTCCATCAACGCTTCGATGTCGGCATGCTTTACGCAGCCCCATCCCACTTTGGATTCGTCCATTCCCTCGGTGTACTCAAGTAGCAGATTCTCTGACAGGGTGGAGGCCGTGTTGATCGGGCCCTTCAAGTCCGCGAGATGATCGCCCGCTCCCAACGACAGCGACGCTGGTATGTCGAAGAGTGATGTGCGCTTGTGCTGCACCGGTCCAGTCCCGCCGCAGTTTGCAAGAATCTTATCCAGTGCTTCGATTTGCAGGTGGTAGGCTGTCGTGATATTCGTTGGACTCCCACCAATCCGTCCCGCAATCGCTCCGCGAGCAAGCTCAGGATTGAGGCGATTCCACAGTTCGTGTACAGGATGAAACAAAGAATCTTCACTGCCCTCCGGCAATGACTGCATTGGAAAATCGCAGCCTGGAAACATACCCTGTGCGAGTGCTTTTCCGGTCTCTCGTGTTCGCTGATCCGAATCCGCATAGATCGTCACAACCTGCGCGTCTCCACAACCGCTTGCTCCGAGCAGCTTTTCGCTCGATAGCTGCATGCGATCGTATGCGCCAAAGAGTTCCATTAGATGGAAGCCGTGAGACGTCAAATAGCCGGGTGCAACGGACCACTCCGGCCAAACGCCGGTGGAATAAGGCTGATACTGCGAAAGCTTACCCGTTGGGGAACGAACCCCATGGCGGCTCAGGAACACGACGTACCGAAGTTTGGCGCCGGCATTGCGCGGACCAGTTTGTGGGGCCTGCGGCCGCGCCATCCGGGGTGTGAGTGTAAGCAGAAAGGCAATCAGGGTCAGCCAGCGTGTCATTCCAATCCTTCTGTTTTGCAATTAAAGATGTCCATGATGTCCTCATGACTTCCGCGGACGATCAACCCGCGGAGGTCATAACGGCTAAGGGTGGCCGAAGTTGTAACGCAGACCGCCTGTGTATGTTGGCTTGTAATACTCTCGCTGATTCACAAACTGCGTGCTGCCCTGGTAATAGCCGAAGACTTCATTGTTCAAGTTCAAGCCCGAGACAACCGCGCTGAGCCCTTTGTAGAAGCGATAGCTTGCCTGCGCATCCACCTGGAAGTGCGTGAGCGTGAAGATATCGCCTGAAGGACCTGAGGGGCCCAGCGCGCCGGGATCGGCTCCGGTGACTAGCGTTGGGGAAACATAGTTGTAGCTGAAGAGACTCGCACCATCGTAGGCGAGGCCCACTCTTGCCGAAAAGCGCTTTGTGTCATAGGTCGGGCTGACCTTCCAGGTATTCGGCGCTTGATCGATAGTTGTTGGATGATCCACTCGCAGCGGCAGGCCTTTTTCTCGCGAAGCCGTATACGCATAGTTGGCTGAAACGCCCAACCCGCGCAGCACACCGGGCAGGAAGCTCAGGTGTTGCTGATAGCTAAGCTCCAGTCCATAAATGTATGCATTCTGGCCATTGGTGTACTGCGTAATCGCGTCACCGGGATACTCCGCGAGCACCGTCTGCACCGAAACCGGAAAGTAGCCCGGGGGAAAGGCCGACAAACTCAGTCCTCCAGGCAAAGTGGTTTCAACCTGCGGAGCATTCAGTTGTTTGAAGAAGAAACCCGCCTGCACCAGTCCCAGCGGACGAAGATAATTCTCGTAAAGAAGATCATAGTTATTGGCATGTTCCGGTCGCAGGCTTGGGTTGCCGATGGTCACCGCAATCGGGCTTGCAGTGGAGTCTTCTTCCACATAAGGAACAAGCTGATAGGGATCGGGCCGTGCCACGCCGCGCGAATACACCGCGCGCAACGCAGAGTCGTTGGTCAATCCATAACGGAGCTGAACACTTGGCAACAGATCGATGTAGGACGGATTGTTGTTGGTTCCAATGGCCGTATAACAATTTCCAGGTGCGGGGGGAACCGGTGTCGTTGCGCAGGGCACCGAGGAAGTTCCGCCCGAGTAGGTCTTCGTGGTCGCGTTATAAGTTCCGTAAAACGTAAGGTCATAGCCGAACGTCATATCCCGCGTGCTTTCTATGCGCAACCCGGTATTCACGTGCAGCTTTCCGAAGTCGATCGTGTTCATTAGGTAGCCGGCGGTGATCTGCTCTACCGTATGGAACAGATTCGGGTACACGGCCGCTGCGGTCTTCTGCAAATCGAGGTTGCCCTGATAGTTGGCGAGCGTGTAATTCTGCGCGCTCGTAAAGTTTGAAACCGATCCGTAATGGCCCCCGAAGTAGGTCCCATTGAAGTAATCGGTATTTGTAAAGCTGTCAAGCAATGCGGACATCAACGGAGCCCCCGTCGGGAAGCTGTCATAAACCTTCTCTGTGGAGTCCTGGCTCTGATGCGCATTCGTGAATTTGAAACCCATTTCAAAGGTGCCCGAATGCCCAAATGGCCGATAGCTCTTCTCGTAGGAAGTCTCAGCGGTCAGGTTGAGCTGAGCGTTCTTACCAGTCGATATGGTGATGTCTTTGAACTGCCAGTTAGCCGCACTCAGCAAAGGCGATTGATTCGTGTTGTCGCAATTAGCAAAGTGCGGGTGATAAAGATCCGTTTGTGCGGACGGGATGTAGTTGCAATACTCTGTCGCTCCGACCCAGCTAAAATCGGCCTTCGGATTACCGGCGGAATCAACTTCATACGAGCGTGCTGCCGATATCTGATAAAGGAAGAGCGAGTCGTTATGCACCGTTCGTCCGCCAACGATCAGCGTTCCCACCGAGGCGTTCGGGCGTTTGCTGGAGGTATAAAACTTCGGTGCGGAGCCCTTGGTCGTAGCCGTGGGGTACACAGGGTCTGCAGCTGTCCCCGTTATAGCTGCCGACACTGGTTCGTAGTACCACTTATCTCCCCAGTCCTTCAGGTCTGAGTAGAAGCCGCGCCCATAGAGTGTGGTGCTGCTGGTCAGGCGGTAGTCCGTGCTGCCATTGAAGCCATAGCGTGTGCGGTAGTAGCGATACTCACGAATCGTATTGTTGTCATAGAACGGTATCGCGCGCGTCGACAGCGGATCAAGACCGGGCTGGAAGTTGTCGATGCCGCGGCCGGTATAGTCAAACGTCGCGTTTCCGAGGAGTCCGAAACGCTTGCTTCCCCCGAAGCGTTTCCCAGCGGTCCCGCCAAAGTCGTAGCTGCCGCGCCCATTCAGAATATTCGTGTAGCCGCCATCGCCATACAGATTAACGGTGGGATGTTCACTCGCTTCCTTTGTGCGTAGGTTGACCGAAGCTCCAATTCCGTTGCCGTCCATATTGGCCTGGAGCGTTTTGTTCATCTCGATGGAGTCGACCATGTCCGATGGGATAACGTCCAGCCGCACCTGTCGTACCGTGGGCTCCGGCGCGGGAATCGTAATGCCATCCACCGTCACATTGGTCAGGCGCGGCTCGGTCCCGCGCACCTGGATATAAACGCCTTCGCCTTCGATGCGATACAACGTTACATCCGGGAAACGCCCGATCGCGTCGGCAACATTGGCGTTCGGCAGGCTCCGTATGACTTCCGACGGCATCACCTGCTTGATATTGTCGGCGTTCCGCGTCTCGTTAATCGACTCCGCCTCGCCATGCGGCCGTTCCGCAGTCACAAGGATTTGCTCACTGCTATTGGCGACCTTCAACTTCATCTGCACCGTTGCAGTCTGCCCCGCAATCACTTCGACTCCGTTCGACTGAGGCGCGAATCCTACGTAAGAAACCGTCAGCGTGTATTTGCCGGGCGGAACTTCGGGTAGCCGAAAATTCCCATGGTCGTCAGAAACTACCGTAATGTCGAGCGGAACAAGTCGTAGTTGTGCGTTGGGAACCGCTGCATCCACGGCGTCCACCACGGTGCCCTCAATCAGCCCTTTCGCTGATTGGGCGTCCAGACGGCTGGCGCAAAGTACCAAGCTTAGCAACAGTAGCGCAAACACTCCATCTTTCCAGCTTCGCTTCGAATAGGGCATCGATCTCTCTCACTTTCTTTCGCGTGTCGAACGTCATTTCGCGGGTCGTGACAGGAGGCAGTCTGGCAGCCGAGTCTAAGCGCAACCTAAGGAAAAGAGCAGTTTTTCCTTATTTCACGGCAAATTTACAAAGCGTACCTATCATAAGCACACGTGCACATTCTGATCGTTGAAGACAAATGCAGTCTTGCGGGTCATATCGGTCGCGCTCTCGAAGGTGAAGGCCACACCGTCGCTCTCGCTTACGACGGCGACCAGGCCCTTCGTCTGGGAAAAACTGCGAATTTCGATCTGATGTTGCTGGATGTCATGCTGCCTCGCATCGATGGGTATGAGGTCATCCGGAGGTTGCGCAGCGATCGGCTGCGAACCCAGACCATCATGGTGTCGGCTCGTGACTCCATGCAGGACATCATTCAGGGTCTGGACGCGGGAGCGGACGACTATCTCACCAAGCCCTTCTCGCTCGACGTTCTTCTCGCCAAGGTGCGCGCCACCGAACGCCGCATACCCACAAGACTTCCGCAAACCCTGCACTTTGAAGATCTGATCTTCCGCCCCCATCTCTCTGAGTTGCAGCGAAGCACGCGGGTCGAGTCCCTCACCCGTACCGAGTGTGCGCTTCTGGAAGTCCTCATGCGCCGTGTCCCCTCCATCGTTCCGCACGGCGTTCTTCTCGCGGAAGGCTGGGGTGACGATGCCGATGCCAGCCTTGACAGCCTCTATGTTTTCATCCGCGCCCTGCGGCAAAAGATTACTCAACCTGGAGAAGTTGAAATTCTTCACACGGTTCGTGGCGTTGGATATGCCCTTCGTCGCGAAGCCTCGTGAAGGGCCGCCTCTCCATATCGCTCCGCCTGACCATTCTGTTCGGGGCCGTTTTTTTCCTTGGCTGGGTGCTCTTTGGTGCAAGCATGTGGGTCAATCTGCGCCGGACGCTCAAGAACGAGCGGCGTCAAACGCTCACACGGCGCATCGACCGGCTTCAGGATCTGCTGGTCAAAAACCAATCCGAAGCGACTGCAAGTCGTTACCAGGACTTTGCGGACTTCGCTCACGCCACAGGGAATGGCCTTGCTGAAGTCTTCCATCCGGACGGCACACGCGCTTATCCCTCCCCATCGCCGGCCGCGCTCACCTTTCCCTGGCCCGGTATTCCGGGCGAAGACGTCGAACGCTTCATCGCGGTCCAGTCATCAGGACAGCAATATTGGGTGCTCCTCCGAAAATTCTCCCTGGCGGGGAAACCCCTGGTACTGTTGGCCGCCGCTCCCGATGCTGGCAATCTCCTGCTGCTGCATAGCTTTTTGATGGGCCTGCTCGCCTCCGCGCCGCTCCTCCTCTTCATCTCTTCTGCCGGAGGATACTGGATCAGCCGAAGAGCATTGCAGCCCGTAGACCGCATCGTCGCAAAAGCTCGCTCCATCAGTATTGGAAATCTTTCAGAACGGCTGCCCGTAACCGATACGGGAGACGAGCTGCAACGCATCGCCGAAACCTGCAACGCCATGTTGGGACGGTTGGAATCCGCCGTCGGCCAGATCAGGCGCTTCACCGCCGACGCCTCCCATGAACTCCGCGGCCCGCTTTCCTTCACAAGGACTGTTGCAGAGGTTGCGCTGCGGAATCCTGACATTGATCCACAGAGCCGGCAGGCTTTTAGGGACATCGTCGACGAAGCCGCCAAGGCTGCATCGCTCCTCGAAGGGATGCTTACCCTCGCTCGTTCCGACGCTGGTCCCATTAGCTTTCCAATGGAATCGGTGGACCTGGGCGCGATCGTTGAGGAAGTGTGCGAGATGGCCACGCCCATCGCGTTGGAGACTGGCCTTTCCCTCTCGATCGTCCAGCGAAACGATACCTCGATCCAGATCCCCGGAGATTTCTCCAGCCTGCGACGCTTGATCTGGATCCTGGTCGATAATGCCCTGAAATACACGCCCGCGCCTGGAGTGATCGAGTTGTCTCTCAGTGCTTCTGCGGAATCTACAACCTTCAGCGTGCGAGACACAGGGATTGGCATTTCGGCCGTAGACCTCCCGCATATCTTCGACCGCTTCTACAGGGCAGACCCCTCGCGAGGCATGGTTGAAGGCAGTGGATTGGGATTATCGATCGCAAAGTGGATTGCGGAAACCCATCAAGCACACCTATGCGTTTCGAGCGAGGAGCGCGCGGGCTCTACATTCTCACTCACTTTTCCAATCAGCATTCCCTAGCGCAACTATCGCCTTCCTTGGCATGGAGTGGAAGGGTCGCCACGCGTATCGTCGCGGCCTTGCGACCAACCTCAAGAAACTGGGCGTGGAAGACACGACCATCCAGTGCATCTTGAGGCACGAGAACGGGAGTACGATTCCGCGCTTAAACATAAAAACTGCGCCACGAGTGGCGCAGGGAGTGATGCGTATTTTGGAGGAAAAAATCTCTAGTACAGCAGTTGCGTTCATTGGAACGCTAAGTGCTTGAAATTATGGAGCCGACGAGCGGAGTTGAACCGCTGACCTACTGATTACGAATCAGTTGCTCTACCAACTGAGCTACGTCGGCCTGCCCCTCAACCATTCTATCGACAATTCCCGCAGACTCAAAATCCCACCCACCTGCTCCAGCAATCGTCATTCTGAGCGCAGCGAAGAATCTCTGTATTGGCACTCTCCCGTTCTTCGCCCGCGGGGCACAGATATCGACACACAGCGCCCCCTACCGCATCGGCACAAACTTCCCTGCGCAGGCATCCACTGGCGCTACTGCAGACTTCTCCCGCACCACCTTCACCGTCCCGCTCAAACCCTCCAGCGGAATATTCGTCCCCTTCACAGCCAGGTCGTCATAAAACAGATGCACCTGCCCCGGCTTGATCCCCTTGATGACCACATTCTCCAGCGCCACCTCCGTCCGGTGCGCCTCATTCAACCCCGCAATCAGCACATCCCCCGGCGTCTCTGCGTAGATATTCTTCAACGTAATCGCCTTATAGTCCGGAATCTTGTCCCCCTCATACTTCGGGTCCTCAAACGGCTCCACCGTCTGGTTCGTGTAATAAGGAGAGATTGCAATCGGAATCGGCACATCCTTCATGCAGATATTCTCGTAAACCAGGTCATGCACCGGCCCACCCCGCTTCACATTGCTCTTTATCCGAATCCCCGAAGTCGTATGGTTCTCCACCAGCCCATCCACCAGCAGATAGTTCTGCCCCAGCACGGTCTCCGACCCAATCGACATCCCATGCCCCGAATAAAAATGGTTGTCGATCACGCTCATATGGCTTACACCCTGCTTGATCGCAATATTGTCGTCCCCGTTATCGATCCAGCTATGCGCAATCGTAATGTTGCTCGAAGTCCCCGGATCGATCCCATCCGTGTTCCGCGCGTCCAGCGTCTTATCCACCGGCGTATTCAGATGCACCCCCCAAGCCGTAAACCCATTCGTCCCATTCACCGCCACATGGAAGTTCGGCGAGTTGTGCAGCGCAATCTGATACAGCACCAGCCCATCCGCATGACTCGCGATAATCAACCGCGGCGTGTAATAAAGGTCATCCGTCGGCTGCGCCTTCCGCGCCATCTCCCACCAGCTATAGTCCTTCCCCAGGATCTTCCCATACCCCCGCCCATCGATCGTGCCCTTCCCCATAATCCCAACATTCTTAGCATTCACAATATTGATAAGCGACCGGCACCCACCCCGCCTCGCTGGAGCATTCGCCGCCAACTGCACCGGAAAGCTAGTCGGCCTCGGCACCGAAGTCCCACAAAGCCCCGGCCCATCCTCCGTCGCACCCGGCTGCCGAATCTCATAAACCTTAGGGTCCCGCGACCCGTACAACGTCACACCCTCATTCACCAGCAGGGTCACACCCTCCCGCATATCCAGCGGCCCACTCAGAAACGCATTGCCAGCCTTCCCGGCACCCGCCAGCTCCACAGCCTTCCCCACCCCACACTCATCCAGCGCCTTCTGTATCCGCTCCGTGTCGAGCTTCGACTCATCCTCCTCGCGAACCTTCCCCCCATTCGCATCGGGAGCAGCAACCAGCTTCGCCTCCAACTTCACACAAACCGGCGGAATCTTCGGCTCGCTCACCGTACGGCTATCCTGACCGTAAATCACACCCGCAGCACCGTAAAAGACCACCGCCGCCACCGTAAGCCTCAACCGCAGATCACCCGTTCGCATCGCCAAAAATCCTCCCAAAAACCGCACAGCCACCCTAGCACAAACCTGTCTGACAGCGTTTTACCCCTCAATTTCGCCCCTATTTTTCCACAAAGCAAAAGGGCCGCCCGGCAACAGGGCGACCCTTTCTATGGGAGGCAGTTCCAACGGAGGCAAAGCCATCAGAACTCTCTGGTGCAAGAGTAGGTGCGGCTTCCTGCGCTGTCAAGAAAGTTTTCAAAAAATCGCAACAAACCTGTTTTCAATAACTTACAAAATCTTCTCCGGCAATCTCAGGCTTTCTCCGGCATTTACCCCCAGCCGCCGCCGCCAAACTAATCCCCGCTCTTCTCAAACCGAGGCGCCTTGTTCTGCGGATCAAGGTGCAGACTCAGAAACTCCGGCTCCGAAGCTGCCGGCTTCCCGCGCATCACCCGGTAAGCCGCCCGTCCCCCACCCAGAAACAACCCCAGCAACACCGCCGCCAGCATCAACACCCCCGCCAGGATCGCGATATTAGTCAGCAGGCTGTACGTCTGCAGAATCTGAACGTGCGTGCTCGGCGCCATATCGTTGTCCATACTTACCTGCTGCTTCAGGTGCGTATTCTCAATCATGTGCTGTGCCTCGTCGGGCGCAAACGTCCCCGAAGCCAGCATCACAAGCTCCCCCTCGCGCCTAACCCTCGCATTGGCATACGAAGACCCAGCCGCATTCACCAAACTCTGCACCGTCCGCGTAGCCGTCCCCGCAATCGTCGGCGTCGGATACAGCAACATCGTCAGCGTCTCCTCCCCGCGCTTGTCCTTATACTCCGCCGTCACCGCCTCCGCAGACTTGTCCCAAGCCAGCGCCGCCGCCGGCAGCACTCCACCCTCCGCCGAGTAGCTAGCCCCACCCAGCGCATACCGCACGCTCCCATCCACCAGCCCCTGCGTCGGAAGCAGCGAAGGCAGCAGCGGAGCCACACCCTGATTCCCCACCGTCTTCGGCATCACAGCCGCCAGCGGCTTCAGCTCGTCCAAATCTTCCGCCGCCGCCGGATACGCCACCACAATCGACGTCCCCACCGTAAACAGCACCGCATCACTCCCTACCGCAGCCGCCGAACCCAACCCTTTTGCCGGACTCATACCCGGCCGCTTCACCAGCGTAAACGCGCTAAACGCCCCGGTCCGGTCCCCAAATTGGATCGCCTCCACATGCAGCGACCGCCCGCCACGCGTGTAATCAGCCACCTGCGACCGCTGCGGCCCACACTCTTCCAACGCATCCTTATTAGCATTCACCAGCGAAACCGGAGAACTCGCAGTTGAGCTATCAGCAGTCCCAATCTTCCACTGCCCAAAGCTCTGCGGAAGCAGCGGAGCAGCCGGCTCCGAAAGCGTCGTGGCCGTCTGTGCCGCCGCACCCACCGCCAGCCCAACCATCACCAAACCCGCAAAAACTCGCCGTAGCAACACATTTCTCATACAGCCAAAGACTACAACATCAGCCAAATAGCTGCGGTCCCACCCTCCTTTGCGAAACTTTGTTCCCTTAGCGCCCTTCGCGTTCAAGGCTTTACCGGACCGGCACCGTCACCGCAGCCCGTTCCGTCGACCTCACCGGCTTCACCCCATTGATCCCACCCGCATACCGCGCCACCCCGCTATAAAGGCTCTCCGCCACCCGTTCCCGATACGCCGGCCGCTCCAACTCCTCTGCATCCTGCGAATTCGTCACAAAGCTGATCTCCGCCAGGATCGACGGCATATTCGCCCCAATCAGCACCACAAACGGAGCCTTCTTCACCCCCCGGTTCTTCAGCCCCGCATTCCCCTTCTCAATCCCCTCATAAAGCGAGTCATCCACATCGCTCGCCAGCTCCTTGCTCTCGTCAATCTTGTCCTTCAGCGCAATCTTCTTCACCAGGTCGCTCAGCTCATGCACGCTCTGCGACGAAACAGCGTTCTCTCTCGCCGCCACTCGCATCGCATCCGGATCGCTCGTGAAGTTCAGGTAATACACCTCAACCCCACGCGCACTCTCATCCTGCGAGCTGTTCGCATGGATCGAAATAAATAGATCCGCCTGCGCCTTATTCGCAATCGCCGTCCGCGTCTCCAGCGGAATAAACGTGTCGTCCGCCCGCGTATAAACAATCTCCGCGCCCAACCGGTCATGCAGCAGCTTCCCCAGCCTCAGCGCCACATCCAGCACCACATCTTTCTCTTCAATCCCACCCACACCCAGCGTCCCCGAGTCATGCCCACCGTGCCCCGCATCAATCACAATCCGCCCAATCTTCAACCCCAGCGCCCGTACCAGCGAAGTCTCCCCATCCGCCGTAGGCGCCGCAGCCTCCACCGGAGCCGCATCCACCTTCGCTTTACCCCGCAACGACTTCTTCACCACGGGCTCATCGTCCGTCGCCTCCTGGGCCCTGAGCCCTGAACCCTGGCCCCTGCTTTTAGCCACAATCGGCTGCGAAGTAGGCCGGCTGGTGGCCTCAACCCGCCCCTGCTGCTCGCTGACCGCCGCAATCTCCACTCCCGTATCGCCCGACCGCGTAGTCACCGAATTCGGAACCGGCTTCGCGACAGTAGACCTCGTCGGAATCACCACCCGCGGCTGCGCCACAGCTCGCGTTTGCCCTTTATTTTGAGCCTTTTGCGCCGCCAAACCAAACGCCCCACTCCCATCTGTAACCGGCATAGGCGGCAGTGCCGAAACCTCTACCTGCTGACTCGGGGTGCTGCTGGCAGTGCTGTTTTCCGGGCTTTGAGTCCTGGGCGCTGGGCCCTGATCTGCAATTTGTTCTCTGTTATTCCCTGCTTTTCCGTGTATATCGATGATTAGCCGATAAGGATTTGGCAGCAAAAACGCCGAATACTCGCCAACGTCGTGGACATCCAGCACTACGCGGGTTACGTCATTGGAAAATTGGGCGGCTCGGATGCGGGTTAGCAAACCGTCGTCGGTGACTGCAAAGCTTTTGCCTACAAGCTCTTGCGCCAAGCGGGAGTGGTGCAGATCGAAGTAAATGCGGTCTGGACTTTCTACTCTTGCTGCCTGGTATTCGACTTCGTCGCCGAGATCGATTGCTACGCGGGTGTAGGTGGGTGTGGACCAATGGCGAATTCCGGTGACCGATGCCATAGGATGAGAAGCTGCTACAGGAGTAGCCGTAATCTCTGCTTTATCAGTAGTTTGCGCGGTGGGGCGGGGATCGGTTGATTCGTCTTTGGCGGTATCTGGGCCTAGCAGAGCCAGCGATTGGGCGTGGGCTCTTGCTGCGATGGATCCGCCGGGATAGGCCTTGGCGAGGAACTCGTATTGGCCGGCGGCGTCTCGTAAACTCTTCTTATCATTGAGTTCCCGGCCTTGTTCGGCGAGGAGTTCGGCTACTTGTTCGATGGCGTGAGCGGCGTGGGGATCGCTGGGGTTGGTGTGGTAGATGGCGCGGAAGTTGTCCATTATGGCCGAATACTCGGCTTTGGTGTGTTCGCCGGAGGGTTCTGACTCAAAAGCCTGACGTGCGGAGAGGGCGGCTTGCCAGGACTGGGTGCTTTCAGGGGTTGCAGCTGTCGCGGAAAGTACACAAAACAAGGCACCTACGCCTAAACAGACAGCGCCGCGACGACGCGTAAATAGCCTCTTCCAAGGAAAGCCCATACCATCTTCAGTGTAGGTTTCCGGGAAGGGTTTCGGGGGGTGAATCCGGCATGGGTACTTAGTCGAATACCCCGGTCCGACGGTGCGACCGGCACGAGGTTGGGCAGAAGAAGAAATCGCCAGTAAAGACGGTGGTTTCGACGGTGCAGGCACGGTTTCTCACGGAGCGATTTACGGTCGCACGGACGGTGATTTACGGTGGATTTTCACCGTGACGGTGACCGGGAAGGTGGTTAGCTATTAGTTTATTAGTTGATGGGACGAGGAGAGCGGTCGCTTCGCGATACCCCACCCTTTGCAAAAAGCGCAAAGGGTAGGGCACCCGGATTTGGGGTGGGCCGGAGTTGGGTTAGGCGAGTAGTGCGCTGACGACTTCGGAGGCTGAGGCGAGGGCTGCGTCGAGGGCGGCCACGTCGCTGCCACCGGCTTCGGCGAGGTCGGGGCGGCCGCCGCCTTTGCCGCCTACCTTGGCGGCGATCTGGCCGACGATCTTGCCGGCCTGGATGCGGGAGGTGAGGTCCTTGGTTACGCCGACGATGAGGGAGACGCGGCCTTCGGCGGCTGCGCCGAGGACGACTACGCCGGAGCCTAGTTTTCCACGGAGCTCGTCTACGAGGTTTCGCATCTGGGATTTGTCTAGAGCGTCGACGCGCTGCGAAAGAACCTTAATGCCCTTGACCTCTATGGCGTTTCCGGCGGCGTCGGCGGTTGCGGCGGAGGCGGACTTCATGCGGAGGGATTCGAGCTCGCGGCGGAGCTTCTTCATCTCTTCGTCCTGTGAGGCTACGCGGGCGCGGAGGCTTTCGGCGGAGAGATCGCCGCCGCCGACAAACTGCGAGGCTACTTTGGCTACGTCGGCGTCGCGGCGGAAGAGGCCGAGCGAGCCGGTTCCGGTGACAGCTTCGACACGGCGGACGCCGCTGGCTACTGCGCCTTCGCCGACGAGCTTGATGAGGCCGATCTCGCCGGTGGCAGCGATGTGGGTTCCGCCGCAGAGCTCGGTGGAGAAGTCGCCGATCTTTACGACGCGGACGCGCTCGCCGTACTTTTCGCCGAAGAGCGCCATTGCGCCGAGCTCGTGTACGGCGACGTCGATGGGTACGTCCACCATTGTTTGCACAACGCTGTTGGCGAGGACTTGGCGGTTGACGATGTCTTCGATCTCCTGCAACTCTTCGTCGGCTACGCCGGAGAAGTGGGAGAAGTCGAAGCGCAGGCGGGAGCGGTCGTTGAGCGAGCCGGCCTGTTTTACGTGGGTGCCTAAAACCTGACGGAGCGCGGCGTGGAGGAGGTGCGTTCCGGTGTGGTTGCGCATGACGGCGGAACGGACTTCGCCGTTTACCAGCGTGTCTACGGTGTCGCCTACGGCGATGGTTTGCCGCACCGTTACCTGATGGGCGAAGACGCCCTGGACGGGCTTTTTGCAGCCGCTTACGTCGGCCGCGACGGTGTAGTGATCGGCTGCGTAGAGCCAGCCTACATCGCCGACCTGGCCGCCGGAGTCTGCGTAGAAGCTGGTGGCGTCGAGGACTACTTCGCCGGTTTCGCCGGGCTTGAGTTCCTGAACGCCAACGCCGTCTTTGACCAGCGCGATGACGCGTGCGCCGTCGACTCGGAGTGAGGTGTAGCCCTCGAAGTCGGTCTTGGGGAGCTCGCGGTAGACCGGTGCCGCCGACTTCTGGGACCCACCCTTCCATGAGGCGCGAGCGCGTTGTTGTTCCTCTTCCTTGGCGCGCTCGAAACCTTCCATATCGAACTCGATGCCTGCATCGCGTGCGGCGTCGACCATGAAGTCGAGCGGCATGCCAAAGGTTTCGTACAAACTAAAGGCTTCTTTGCCTGAGAGAGTCGGCGGTCCTGAATATGCATTGAGCTTTGCTTCAAATTCTGCGATGTCATCAATACTGACATCAGACAATGCTTTGAAGTTGGCAAGCGTTTTATCAAAGTTGTAGTCGTAGCGTATCTGATTGCCGTTTCGATGCTCCCCTACCTTTTCGAGGATTGTGGCTCCGTATTTTTTTTCAAGTGAGTTGATGTAAATGAACATCAAAGGCGCGAGGTTCTTTGCGTCCGAAATTCTGCTCTCTAATACCCTAGAACCGACTTCCATTACTCTCGCGAACTGCTGTTCTTCGCTGAGAACGATTTTGGCGACACGGTCAGCGGAGTCGACCAGTTCGGGGTACGCGGTCTTCATCTCATCCCGAACCGCATAGACCATCTCGTGCATGAAGGGTTTTTCCTGGCCGAGCAAGCGACCGTGGCGGATGCCGCGGCGGAGGATTTTGCGCAGCACGTAGCCGCGGCCTTCGTTTGCCGGCGTCACGCCATCGGAGATGAGGAAGGTTGATGCACGGGCGTGGTCGGCGATGATGCGGAGGGAGGCCGCGCCCTTTTCGTCGGAGAGGGCGAGTTCGGCGATACGGGCCGACGTGGAAGCAGTATGGGTCGGGCCTTCAGCCCTCTGATTTGTGGGGGTGTCGGTACGAGGGGCTTCGCCCCTCGCTGGTATAGCGTCGCGCCGTTGGCGCTCAGAGTGTTCGGGGTTCAACGTTAGTGGCGCGGAAGCGTCGGTGGCGGGTGCTGGGAATGCTACATCCCGGGTCCGAGAATCCGGACCCGGGGCACCCGGCTTTTCTGCCTCGGCCAGAGAAAATACAGGGGTCTCTCCACTGCGCGCTTCGCGCTCCGGTCGAGATGACAAAGTGGAGGAGGGTTCGCGATCTGATTGAGATGACAAGGTGGCCGGGGATTCGTGATGTGAGGTGAAGCCCGTTAGTTCGGCGGCGCGTTTGAGGAGCGGTGTAAACAGGTCGCTTTCGTAGTTGGAGAGTTTGCCCTGGAGGACGGCGCTGATGCGTTCAAGACCCATGCCAGTATCGATGGAGGGCTTGGGTAGTGGGGTGAGGGTTCCGTCGCTGGCACGGTCGAACTGCATGAAGACGAGGTTCCAGATTTCGACGTAACGCTGGTCGTCGTGGGGGAACGGCTGGTCCTGTCCGAGGACTTCGGCGGCTTCGAGGCCGAGGTCGTAGAAGATTTCGCTGCATGGGCCGCAGGGGCCGGTGTCGCCCATCTGC
>Ga0302316_10000886_pt1 | contig 25162 bp, 23 predicted proteins | sample III_Palsa_N3_2_FD_200456 | JGI IMG/M metagenome (GOLD analysis project Ga0302316, IMG submission 200456) | Peat permafrost microbial communities from Stordalen Mire near Abisko, Sweden - III_Palsa_N3_2 | ecosystem: Environmental > Terrestrial > Soil > Palsa > Peat permafrost | place: Sweden...
AACACATAGCGTTCGGTGTGATCGCCGACGTCCGCTTCGATCTCGGTGAAGGCGAAACCGCCGTTCGGGATCGTCGTAAGTGCCGCAAGGCGCACCGCGTGCAACTGCTGATCTTTAGACGCAAACCAGCGGCGCCGGCTTAACCACGACGGCAGCACTTCAGATTCGAGCAGCCGGACGTTTTCCGGCGTCGGGCCAGCCTGACCTTCGCGGATCACAATCGTCACGAACTCGGGCAGCGGCTCCGAGTGCGGCTGTGCCCAGGTCGGACGTTGAGTCCCCGGGCAGATGAGGAACCACAGAAAGCCGTAGGGCGGAAACGTCAGCAGATAGGTGAGCTGACCAATCGCGGGGAATACCGAGTCCGCGGTCATCTCAATGGGCACCGAGCCCGCGAATTCGGACAGATCGAGTTCGACCGCCTGCGGCGCACGCGACAGATTCGCGACGCACAGAATGGTCGGTTCGCCTGGCAACTCGCGCAGATACGCGAGAATCTTGCGATTGGCCGGCTTCAGGAAGCGGATCGTGCCGCGCCCAAAGGTCTGCTTGGCGCGTCGCGTGGCGAGCATGCGGCGCGTCCAGTTCAGCAGCGAGTGCGGATCGCGGCTTTGTGCTTCGACGTTGACCGCATCGAAGCCGTAGAGCGAACCCATCACCGGCGGCAGCACCAGTTGCTCCGGATCGGCGCGCGAGAAGCCGCCGTTGCGGTCCGACGACCATTGCATCGGCGTACGCACGCCGTCGCGATCGCCGAGGTGGATGTTGTCGCCCATGCCGAGTTCGTCGCCGTAATAGATCACGGGCGTGCCGGGCATCGACAGCAGCAGTGAATTGATCAGCTCGATACGGCGGCGGTCGCGCTCCATCAACGGTGCAAGACGGCGCCGGATGCCGAGGTTCAGCCGCGCGCGGCGATCACTCGCATAAGTGTTCCACAGATAGTCGCGCTCCGAATCCGTAACCATTTCGAGCGTCAGTTCATCGTGATTGCGCAGGAAAATCGCCCATTGGTTCGTCTCGGCGAGATCCGGCGTCTGCCGCATAATGTCGGTGATCGGGAAGCGGTCTTCGCTGGCGATCGACATGTAGATGCGCGGCATCAGCGGGAAGTGGAACGCCATATGGCATTCGTCTTCGTCGCCGAAATACTCCTTCACGTCCTCCGGCCACTGGTTCGCTTCTGCGAGCAGCATGCGGTTCGGATACTCTGCGTCGATGGTGGCGCGAATCTTCTTCAGGACCGCATGCGTTTCCGGCAGGTTCTCGTTGTTGGTGCCTTCGCGTTCCACCAGGTAGGGCACTGCATCGAGACGTAGCCCGTCGATCCCCATGTCGAGCCAGAAGCGCATCACCTGCAGCACTTCTTTCAGCACGGCCGGATTATCGAAGTTCAGGTCGGGCTGGTGCGAATAGAACCGATGCCAGTAATACGCGCCGGCCACCGGATCATGGGTCCAGTTCGACGGCTCGCTATCGATGAAGATAATCCGCGTGCCGGTGTATTTCTCATCCGTCTCGGACCAGACGTAGAAGTTGCGATGGTTCGAACCAGGTTTCGCAAGGCGGGCGCGCTGGAACCACGGGTGCTGGTCAGACGTGTGGTTGATGACCAGTTCGGTAATCACACGAATGCCGCGGGCGTGCGCTTCCTGGATGAAGTGCCGCACATCGGACAGCTGGCCGTAGTCCGGATGTACGTTGCGATAATCGGCAATGTCGTAACCATCGTCGCGACGCGGCGATGGATAGAACGGCAGCAGCCAGATAGCGTTCACGCCGAGTTCGGCAATGTAGTCGAGCTTGGCGATCAGTCCGGGGAAGTCGCCCACGCCGTCGTTGTTCGCATCGAAGAACGACTTGATGTGCACCTGATAGATGATCGCGTCTTTGTACCAGAGCGGATCGTCGCTAAGCGTCGACACCTTGCCACGGCGGCCAGGCTTCGGTTTCGCCGCGCGGCTGCTCGTGCTTGTAGCTGCAGCTTCTGCGGTGAGGGCTTGCGACGTGCTCTCGGTCGGGTCGTCACGTTTCATTACGCACCTTCGGTCGGGGGTTGGGCGCCAGCGTCTGCATGGCTGCCGCTATCGTCGTCTGTGCTGGGGGGCTCGGGTGGCAGGCCGCCGGCTGGCGCAATGCGCCAGATCGCGAACGGCATGACGCTCGGGTTCAGCTGTACATGCTGCCAGCGGCCGTACCACTCGGAGCGTGCACCGGTCATCTGGTCCACGACTTCGAGCGCCGCGTGATCGTGCAAATGCCAATGCGCAAAGGTGTCCCACGAAAGCTCGACATCCGCACCCTGTTCGTTGAACGGATCGAGATTGATGGCGACGACGATCACGTTGTCGCGCGCCTCGGTGGCTTTCTCGAAGAACAGGATATGGTCATTGTGCGCCGGCAGGAACGTGATGCCCAGATGCGATTGCAACGCGGGGTTCGCACGGCGAATCCGGTTCAGGGCAGTGATCTCGCCGACGATGTTGCCGGGCCGGTTCCAGTCCCACGCGCGCAGTTGATACTTTTCTGAGTCGAGGTATTCCTCGCTGTTGGGCAGCGCCGCAGCTTCGCAAAGCTCGAATCCGCTATACACGCCCCAGAGGCCTGACAGCGTCGCGGCTAGCGCCGCGCGCATCACGAAGCCGGCGCGTCCTGAGGACTGCAGATGTCGCGGGTTGATATCCGGCGTGTTGACGAAGAAGTTCGGCCGGTAGTAATCGCGGACACTGGTCTGCGTGAGTTCGGTCAGGTAATCGATGAACTCGCGCTTGGACTCGCGCCACGTGAAATACGTGTAGGACATCGAGTAGCCGATCTTGCCGAGCCGGTACATCATGCGCGGCCGCGTGAAGGCTTCCGCGAAGAAGATCGTGTCGGGATAGCGCGCCCGCACATCGCCAATCATCCATTCCCAGAACGGCAGCGGTTTCGTATGGGGATTGTCGACGCGGAAAATATGCACGCCCGCTTCGATCCAGAACAGGATCACATCGCGCAATGCGAGCCACAGGTCGGGCTTGGCATCGTGCGAATAGAAATCCGGGTTGACGATGTCCTGGTACTTCTTCGGCGGATTCTCGGCATACCTCAATGTGCCGTCGGGGCGCCACGCGAACCAGGTGGGATGCTCCTTCAGCCACGGGTGATCCGGCGAGCACTGGATCGCGAAGTCGAGCGCGATCTCGAGACCCTGCTCGTGCGCGGCGGTGAGCATCTGCTTGAAATCGTCGAGTGTGCCCAGCTCCGGGTGGACCGCGCTGTGGCCGCCTTCCGCCCCGCCGATCGCGTAGGGGCTCCCAACGTCGCCCGCCTGGGCCGTTAGCGTGTTGTTGCGGCCTTTGCGGTTCGCGACGCCGATTGGATGGATCGGCGGGAAGTACAGCACGTCGAAACCCATGTCGCGGATGCGCGGCAGTTTCTTCGTGACATCCGCGAAGGTGCCGTGCCGCGTTTCGTCGTCGCTCATCGAACGCGGGAAGATCTCGTACCAGCTTGCAAAGCGCGCTGCAGTCCGTTCGGCATCGATGCGGTACGTGATCGGGTCGCGTGTCTGGAACGGGCGATGACGAGCCGCGGCCATCGCTTTGGCGGTGGTCGGGGCGAGCAGCAGGGCAAGCTTGGTGTCCGGGTCGGCCTTGGTGAAGACCTTGACGATATGTTCGAGCGGTTCGGTCACCGCGCCTTCCACCGTTTCCACTTCGGCCAGCACCAGCGCGAACAGATGGCCCGCTTCGGCGATCTCAAGCTCCACCGTCTGCCCGGCCTTCAGCTTCTTCTGCACGTGCTCGACCAGCGAGGCGAAGTCGTCGCGCCATGCAAGCACCGTGAATTCGTGGCGGCCCACCCGTTCGAGCGGGATGCGCGCATGCCACAGGTCATTGCCGGCCGGTGGCGCGGGGACCATCGGTGTTTCGTGCCAGGCGGTTTCGTCGGCGGCGCGCCACATCACGGCGGCGGCAATCTTGTCGTGCCCTTCCGCGAAGATCGCAGCCTTCACCTCGACCCGTTCGCCGACCGTGCGCTTGACGACGAAGCGGCCATTGTCGACCGAGGGCGTCACGCTTTCGATCGCCACACGCGGGGCAGCGATGGCTTCCTGCACCGATTTGCGACCACTGCGCTTGCTGCCCGCCTTGTCGATGGGCGGGGCAAGCCGCACGGGCTTTTCGGCTTGCGCGCTAAACAGGCGGCAGGCGCCGGGTCCGAGCGTAAAGGGGCTGAGGGTCGCGGGTTTGGTGTTCGCGGGGGCATCGAGCGGGACGAAGCGCGTGAAATTGCCGGGCACCCCGGCCAGGAAACGCGCGGAGTCGACTCGCAACGGCGTGCCGAGGTCCGGGTTGATGACGATCAGGATCGCCTGCTGACTGTCACGCAGATCAAGGTGATCGCCGCGCAACAGCACGGCTGCGGGCGCGCTCGGACCGCTCAGGGCGCGCAGTTCGCCGACGCTCTGCAGGGGCTCGGACCCATGTAACACCTCGTTGATATGCTTGATGGGCCCGGACAGGTCGAAGCGCGCTGTCTTGCACTGCTCGGCGTACTGCGCAGCATTGGCACGTGTGTACGACATCGGCGTCGCGACGCCGTATTCGAAGCCCATCGGCAGCAGCCAGCCAGTGCCTGTCGATGCGGCGGTGAACAGCGCGCGGCGATAGGCACGCTCGAGCATCGCGGCGTCATGCACGTCGTCGAGATCGGCGGCGAGGCGAGTGCCATAGGGCGCTTCCGGAAACGCGATGGGTGCGCCGATGCGAATCAACGAGGCGTGCTCGTCGGTCATCCAGCTGGAGCGGAAGTCCCACCAGCGCACTGACGAAAACACGCTGTCGAAGCCTGCGTCATCGAGAGGCTGCAGATCGCCGCGTGCGAGACCCGGCGTGGCGGCAAGAAAGCGTATCTCCGGATACTGCGCCCGCACGGCTGCACCAAGCTGGCGCCAAAACGCAACCGGCACGCGGTGCGGCGAATCGAAACGAAAGCCGGCTACGCCCGCTTCGGCGAGCCCGACCAGTTCGCGGGTCCACCAGTCGAGCAGCGCAGCGGTGCTGCCCTCGTTGCCGAAGTTCACATAGGCAACGTTGTCCTCGCGATGCGCGTGGCGCGGATCGAGCCGCGCCTCTTCCGATTCGAACGGATGAAACCAGTCGGGATGCTGGGAGAAGAGGGCGCTGTCTGCCGCGAAGCGATCGATCACGACGTCTGCCAGCACTTTCAGGCCGTGCTGGTCCGCCGCGGCGGTAAGGCCGCGCAGCGCTTCGGGCGCGTCTTGCTGCGCTCCGAAGACAGGGTGCAACTTACGGTGATCGCTGACGATCTGTGCGTGTCCCGCCCGTCCGGGCTGGAACAGCGCGCCGATCAGCACATGGTCGAAGCCTAGCGCGGCGGCGTGCGCAAATTGCGCTGGCCACGCGTCGAGCGGCCCGACGAGGAGAGAGTGGAGAAAATAGATCCGCGGCGCATACCTTTGTGAAGGTTCCATCGGTCGTTTCCAGATTCGTCCTGCCGCGATGTAGATGCATCAAGATGCGATTACACCGCTGTTTGGGGCTTCCAGAGCCGGAGACTGCACGCTGCGTGAATTCAACGTGCGTACTGGTCAATGTAGTGCAAAGATCGCTTGCCCGCCGGGCAGTATCGAACACTACGCACGCGCATGCGCCAGTCGCGCGGTTCTGGACCAGATAAATGTAAAGTCTGCAGCAAACGCTGTGCCAGCGGCGATAGCTGCCGCGAAAACGGAGGGAAGTGCGAGTACTCAGGGAGCGCATCGGCGCCGCAGATCGTCTGGCCCGCGGCTGGCGTGTAAATCGGGTGAGCGCCAAGCGGGTTTTACATGAAACGGATTTCGGGAACGGCATCGTCGACAATCTGCGATGCCTGTCGATCTGATTATGGGCGCATCCGGGTGCGCCAGTCCAGTCGCGTTATGAGCCGAGCAGCCCGGCCGCGATGTTGACGCACAGGCCTAGTACGGCCACGTTGAAGTAGAACGACAGGATCGATTGCGCCAGCGCGGCACGCCGGATCGTGCGCGATCGCAGAACCACATCCGAGGTTTGCGACGCCACCGCAATGGTGAACGAGAAGTACAGGAAGTCCCAGTAGTTCGGTTCGAGCTTGTCATCCGGGAACAGCAACGCGGTCTCGTGTGCGTCCGGCGTGTAGTAGAGGCGCGCGTAATGCAGCGTGAAAATGGTCGGGATCAGGAACCAGGCGCCGAACATGGTCAGGCCCGTGAGCAGGTAGTGCGCGAGCGTCGACGCGGTGCCGAGGTTTTTTGCGGACGCCAGTTCGAGGACGATGGCCGCGATGCTCGCCAGCGTCGCAAGACAGATGACGAACAGGACGACGCCGGCATTTTCGTCGTCGCGTTGCGCGAATTCGCGGACGTCGTGCTCATCTGCCTTGGCCATATGAAGCCAGATGAGAACAAGGTACAACCAGACCGTGAGGTCCCAGCCGGCCAGCACGCGCACCATCGGCCGCATGTGCGCGGGCACTGCCAGCGCGCCGACGATGCCGATTCCAAGCGCGACAACCATGCGTGGACGGTTGCGTAGAACCTGTGGGTAAAAATTCGTTGGCATGTGTGGTGTCAAGCAGGATTGAGCGTGGCCGATTCTACCTTGAGCTTCGGGCGCCAATTGTCGAATGCTCGCGAGGCAGCTATAGTCTGTCGCAGCGGCCTTGCGCCGGGCTTTCACTTTGTCATTTCTTTTCATATCGCAGCAGCTGCAACACGAGACCGCTTAAGCGGCGCAGACCAAGTTTGGGGCGGGCGACCGGAACAACTTGCAGGGCAGGCATGTCTTTACCTGCAATGTTGGCCGGTTGAAAATCGATTCATCATCTGTGGAGCCGCCATGACAGATGTTCACCAGAACGATAAAAATTATGCGCACCCAAGGGTGACGCATGTCCGTTCCGCCGGCCGCCGGACCTGGCTGCTCGGCGCATGCGCCGCGGCTGCTGCGCTGGCGTTCACGAGTACCGGACGCTTCGGGACGTCATTTGGCATTCCTTCCGCCTTTGCCGACGCGCCCGCAAGCGGCGGACTCGATGCTTTCCTTGCACTGTCCCAGCATTTAACCGCTCGAACCAGCTTTAACCCGGTCCTCGGCAAGCGTGTCTACGACGCGCTCGTACACGCGGACAACCAGTTCCCGCAGAACGTCGGCGCCCTCAATACGTGGCTGCAAGGCCATGGCGGCGTGCCGTCGGACACGGTCACGCAAGCGCTGCAGACCGATCAACCGGTGCTCGCGAAGACGGTGAGCGCCATCATGCGCGCGTGGTATCTCGGCCTCGTCGGCGAGATGCCGCATGTTCAGGTGGTGGCCTACGAAAGCGCATTGATGTTCGATCCGGTCAAGGACGTGTTGACGATTCCGTCCTATTGCCGCGACGTGCCGTTCTACTGGACGCAAAAGCCCTCCGGCGCTTGAAGCACGGCATGCCTCTCGAACGTGTCGTGGCTCGCGTCGTCTGCGACCGCGGCATGCACAAATAAGCAAGCAGCAACAGAGGGCAACAATGGCAAATTCCAATTCCGCCGACGTCGTTGTAGTCGGCTCGGGCGTGGCGGGTGGTCTGGTCGCGCATCAGATGGCGCTGGCTGGCGCCTCGGTGATCGTGCTCGAAGCAGGACCGCGCATTCCGCGCTGGCAGATTGTCGAGAACTTCCGTAACTCGCCAGTCAAGGACGACTTTGCGACACCTTATCCTTCCACGCCGTACGCGCCGCATCCCGAGTACGCGCCGCCGAACAACTATCTGATCCAGAAAGGCGAGTATCCGTACAACTCGCAGTATGTGCGGCTGGTGGGCGGCACCACCTGGCACTGGGCGGCTGCCGCGTGGCGTTTGCTTCCTTCGGACTTCCAGTTGAAGAAGCTATATGGGGTGGGCCGCGACTGGCCTTATCCGTATGAAACGCTGGAGCCCTGGTACTCTGCCGCTGAACTGCAGCTCGGCGTATCGGGTCCAGACAGCAGGATCGATCTCGGCTCGCCCCGCTCGAAGCCGTATCCGATGAGCCAGTTGCCGTTGTCGTACATGGATCAGCGCTTTAGCGACGTCCTCAACGCGCAAGGCTTCAAGGTGGTGCCCGAGCCGGTAGCGCGCAACAGTCGGCCTTACGACGCTCGCCCCACCTGTTGCGGCAATAACAACTGCATGCCGATCTGCCCGATCGCCGCCATGTATAACGGCGTCGTGCATGCGGAGAAGGCCGAGCAAGCGGGGGCGAAGCTGATCCCGGAAGCCGTTGTGTATCGCGTCGAAGCGGACAACAGTGGACTCATTACCGCGGTCCACTACAAGGATCCGAACGGCAACAGCACGCGCGTGAGCGGCAAGCTGTTCGTGCTCGCGGCGAACGGCATCGAAACACCCAAACTGATGCTGATGTCGACTTCCGACAAATTTCCGCACGGCATCGGCAACAGCTCCGACCAGGTCGGCCGCAATCTGATGGACCATCCGGGTACGGGCGTGACCTTCCTCGCCAACGAACCGCTGTGGCCGGGACGCGGGCCGATGGAAATGACCTCGGTGGTGAACTTCCGTGACGGTGCGTTCCGCTCCGAATACGCGGCGAAGAAGCTGCATCTATCGAACGGCGTGCCGACGATGTCCGTCACCGCCGGTCTGATCAAAAAAGGCTTGACCGGCGCCGAACTGGACCGCCAGATTCGCGACCGCGCGGCGCGCACGCTGAACATCAATAGCTTCCACGAACATCTGGCCGAGCCGCAGAACCGCATCGTGCCCTCGACGGATCAAAAGGATTCGCTTGGCATCCCGCAGCCGGAGATCTACTACTCGATCAACGACTACGTGAAGAAGAGCGCAGCGAATACGCACGAACTGTATGCGCAGATCGCGGCACTGTTCGGCGGCACTGAGGTCTCGTTCGACGACACCTTCGCGCCGAACAATCACATCATGGGCACCACGATCATGGGCAACGACGCAGCGGATTCCGTCGTCGATGCGGATTGCCGTACGCATGACCATTCGAATCTGTTCATCGCGAGCAGCGGTGTCATGCCCACGGCGGCCTCGGTGAACTGCACGCTGACGATTGCGGCCTTGTCGCTCAAGCTGGCCGACAAGCTCAAGCATGAAATCTGAACCGAGCCGGAGAGCCACAATGACGAACAAAACGTCTCGCGTGCAGCCGGCCGGTTTGCTCGCACAGGGCGTGCGCCGCCGCCGTATCCGGATGGCCACGCTTGCCGCTGCTTTCTCGCTGTTCGCGATGTATCTCGCATGGGACAACGCCTATGGTCCGCCGGTGCGCCGCGACGACGAATCGCCGATAAGCCAGGCGATGGCCGATGACTCGTCGTCAGCCGGGGACGCAGCGCCGAGCGGGACTGCAGCCTCCGATCTGGATCTGGTGAAGCGCGGCGAATACCTGGCGCGTGCCGGCGATTGCGTGGCCTGTCACACGGCCGATAAAAGCCGTCCGTTTGCCGGCGGTTTGCCGATTGCCACACCGTTCGGCACGATCTACACCCCGAACATCACACCGGACCCGGACACCGGTATTGGCCAGTGGACCGACGCCGATTTCCAGCGGGCGATGCATGAGGGCATCGGCAAAGGTGGCGAGCGCCTCTATCCGGCGTTCCCCTACGCCGAATACACGAAGGTCACCGGGCAGGACGTGCAGGCGATTCGCGCCTATCTGAACACGCTGCCGCCGATCCATTACGCGCCGCCGCGCAACGAAATGCGCTTTCCGTTCAACCAGCGCTGGCTGATGGTGTTCTGGAATCTGTTCAATTTCACCGAAGGGCGCTTTGTGCCCGATCCCAAGCAGAGCGCGGAATGGAATCGCGGTGCGTATCTGGTGGTGGGGCTCGCGCACTGTGAGGAGTGCCATACGCCGCGCAATATCCTGCAAGGGCTGAAGTCGACCGATCGCTTTTCCGGCGCGACCCAGGCCGGCTGGCACGCGTTCAATATCACGCCGGATAAAAATAGCGGCATCGGAAACTGGAGCGACGATGATCTGGTCAAATACCTGTCGACAGGTGTGGTGCCAGGCAGGGCGAACGCGGCGGGACCGATGGGACAGGTCGTCGAGGACAGCACGCAGTATCTGACGCCTGAGGATCTGACCTCCATCGTGACGTATCTGCGTTCGGTTGCACCGGTGAGCGGCGGCGAAACGCATCCGCGCGACCAACTGGGTACGCCCGCCAGCGACGTGACCGCGCTGCGTGGCACCGAGATTACCGGCGTGAACGGCGCGCAACTGTTTGTCGCCAACTGCGCGTCGTGCCACAACTGGACTGGGCAAGGCGCCGGCGCGAGCGCGCCTGGGGCGTATCCTTCGCTGATTCACAACTCGACGGCCGGCGCGAACGATCCGGCGAATCTGGCGATGGTGATCCTGCACGGCGTTAGCCGTACGACGAAGCAGTCCGATGTGCTGATGCCGGCATTCGGCGGCGAACTCACCGACGATCAGGTCGCGGCGATCACGAACTATGTGACGAAACAGTTTGGTAACCCGCAAGCCACGCTGTCGGTAGATCAGGTGGCAAAGCTGCGGGCGCAGCAACAATGACCGCTTAACGTCTGAAAAATGCGGTGCAATCCGGCATGCTTTTCCGGGTTGCATCGTTCAATCGGCAAAAAGCAAAGCGCGGCAGTGTGTGTCGTGCAGCAACCGTTTAGGAAAAGATAGAAAGCGCGCATACGCGCTTTGCGTTCGCGTTCTATTATGGTCCCCATGACTCCAGCAATCGTTCCTACCGTCGAGCATCACGACGTCAACCGCACCGGCCGCGACTTTGTCGTGGGCGATCTGCACGGTTGTGTCGATGCATTGCGCTATTTGTTGCGCGAGGTGGAGTTCGATCCGTCACGTGACCGGCTGTTTTCGGTTGGCGATCTGATCGATCGCGGCACCCAGTCCGAGGAGGCGCTGGCGCTGCTCGACAAGCCCTGGTTCTATGCCGTGCTCGGTAATCACGAAGACACACTGTGTGCCGTCGCCGACGGGCGCTTGCGCCGGCAGTGGTGGTACGGCATTGGCGGCACCTGGGCGGCGGAATTGTCGGATGAGAAACTGCGTCACTATGGGCAGCGTTTGTCGCGTTTGCCGCTGGCACGCGTGGTCGGCACCGGCCGCGAGCGGTTCAATGTGCTGCATGCGGAATTCTTCGGCACCGACGCCGATCTTGACCTCGCCGACTTTTCCGTCGACGAACGGCAGCAAATGCTGTGGGGGCGCCGGCTCGCGATGGGCAACGGCGACCCGAGCCGGCAGCGCAGTCTGTCGCTCACCTATTGTGGCCACACGCCGATGCGTGAAGTTCAGCAGATCGGCGCTCAGGTGTTCATCGACACCGGCGCGTTCGGGCCGGGCGGCAAGCTGACCCTGGTCGAGGCCCGCAAGATCGAGCGCTGGTCGGTGACCGTCGAGACGGCGCGCGTCGAAGGCGCCGCGGCACTCGCGTTGCCTTGAGCGAACCGCTTCAGCGGTCGCTCCTATCCCACCTGATTCAGTTCGAACACGATATCGACGGCGTTGCCGTTCCAGTTGTATTCAAGATAGGCGGCGTGATGACAGTCCCGCAACAGCGCGGTTCTGAACGCCGCGAGACATTCGCCGCCGGGATCGCGCACGGACGGATAGGCGATTCCCGGCGCCCCCGCCTCGCGTATTACTCGACCTAGCGATTGTCCGGCGCTGTAGTCGTGCGGCGACAAAACCGCGGGATCTAGCGACGCGTCGTTGCGCAGATCGGCCACCTCGCCACCCGCGATCACCGTGTATAGACGCATCTGCTGACGCGTCGGCGCCTCGGCTGTGGCCGCGAGGAACTTACCGGTGTGATAGCGCGTCTCCGCGATCGCAGTAGCGCGTGAACGGGCGCAGTAGAACACGCCGTAGTTGCCGTCCGAAAAGCGGCTGCCAAGCGGGTTCAGATGCGTGAACGCGGCCATGATCGGCCCATAGCCGGGACCGAAGCGCCGTTCCTCGCGCGGCACCAGATCGAGTTCGCCGACTTCGGTGCGTAAGCGGTCGTTGGTCATCGCCTCGAGCGCATAAAGCGCGTCGAAGTCTTCGGGAGAGGCGACCCGGTCGTACAGATTCACTGCGGGAAAGCGCGTTGGAATGACGCGATACGCGGGCGACCAGTCGAGCGGCGCGACGCGCCAGCGGTCCTGCCAATACAGTTCTGTCACGCCCAGCCGCCTCGCATCGCATCGAGATATTGGCGCACGGCGACGAGGTCGCTGATATTGCCGGCGAGCATCCGGTCGAGCGCGCGGCGGCCGCCGAACGGCGCCGCGCTGTTGGGGCGCTTGATCCACCCATCGGCTGCGGCGGGTTGCGGCAACAGGATCTGCAGCGCTTTGTAAATGCCGAGCAGCAGCGAAAGCCGCTCGACGGTGTCTCGCCCCACCCGTGCTGTTTGCGGCTCGGCCTTCCATTTGAAGAACGTCGAGCGTCCGGGCGAGCCGAGCAGGATGATCTGTTCCTCCGTGCTCAGATCCCAGTCGCGCGCGATCTTGAAGAAGGCGCGCAGGCCTGCCGCCGACATTTCGGTCAGCGAGGGTTCCGTGACGGGCCGGCGTAGCGGCGGATCGTCAGGGGTGAGACGGGCGGCGTGAGGCATGTGGTCTGGTCCTGATCTGTACTTTGTATCAATATTAGTCCAGATGTGGATTATTGCAAGGATAATTGGGTATAATCGCGTCGCCAACAAGCGAACGAGATGACGAGGAGTAGCGGGTGATGTGGGTGCGAGCAGTGGCGGTAGCGGTGGTGGCAGTGGCCTGTTGTGCAGTGACGGCGCAGGCGGCCCAGTATTCGGAGGTGTGGAATCCGCCTGAGGCTGCGCATCCGGTGAAGCGGGTCAAGGGGCGTAACGCTGAGCCTGTGGCGGCCAGGAAGGTTGCGGCTAAGGGCGCGGCGGGCGGTAGGGGGAAGAGGGCTGTGCCTCTGAAAAAGGTGGCGTCGGTTCATGCGGCTCGTGGAGCCAAGACGCCCCTCGCGCGTCAAACGACGCCCCACGTGAAGGTCGCTGCTGCAGGTGTATCTGGTAAGTCTGCACGCGCCGGGACTGTAAAGATGGCTGGCGCCAGGAGCGCATCGAACAAGCCAGTCAAGACGGTTCGTTCCGGTAGCGGGCATGTGCAGATGGCGGCGGTGCATCCCAAGGCGACGCACCTCAAGCAGCAGAAAATTGCTGCAAAACCAGCTTCTCCACAACCGGCGTCCACAATGGCGAGCGTTGCGTCGAGACCGGCGCCTGCGCAGCCGGTTACCACGATGGCTGATACGACGGCGAGGCCTGTAGCCCAGAGCAGCAATCTACCGCCGATCCTGCACTGAGCTCGTCTGGTTGGGTTGGGTTTGCTTCCAGGACGATTACGCCGCTTTGCGGGGGCGCCCTCCCTTCTTGCCGTTCTCTCGCGCAGCCGTCGCTTTCGCCTCCGACTTCGTACTCCCGCCCACCCGTCCGATATCGCGCATCCAGGCTTTCGAGCCGAACACGCCGTCGATCAGGGCGTGTACCGAGACCACTTCATCCAGCGCGGGAAACACTAGTGCGGAGCCTAGACCGAAAATCTCGATCTGGCGAAGGTCGGCCGCCACAGCATTGTGCAGTTCTTCGATGTAGGCGATCGGAACCAGCAGCGAAATACCGTTAGTTAGCGCAATCTCCAGCCGCTTCGTACGTGGCTTGTAGCAAGCCGCGCTCGCGGCAGGCCGCTTTGCCGTTTCAGCCCCGCGCTCGCGCGCGAGGCGCCATTCTTCGTGCGTATTCATGCGTGGATTCCTTTCCATGCGGAGCACAAGAACGGCACCAGTTCGTTCACGCGCTTAGCGAGCTTGCGTGCCTCGCGTTCAGAATAGCCGCGAACCTCACGAATCGATACTGGGCCGGTCGGGCAATTCAGTTCATAAATTATTTCACCATCAGGCCCAAGCATATGCACGTGCGGCGGCGCGTGGTCATGCGGATAAATGACGACGATCAAACCGTCGATTCGGGCAATGATGGGAATATTGGTGATTATATACCCTAGCCGCTTGGGTTTTTTGAGCCGTGGCAAAACGATGCCGTGCGCCTTGAGCACAATTCAAACCCCACTCCCCAACCTACCCGCCAACAACCTCAGCGTCTCCACCGAGCGCGCGTCCCGTAGCCGCGAGTGCAGAGTGACGCGCGATTCCGGCAACGGCGGTAAGCCAAGCCTGGCGCCGACGTCGATCAACCCGCGCGGCGCCACCCGTCGCGCCAGCGGCGCCACAGCCAAGCCGGCCGCTGCCGCGGCGCCGACGGCAGCCACTCCGCCGCCAACAAACGCCTCGCGCCACGCGATGCCCGCTTCATCCAGCGAATGAATGGCCACAGCGCGCACATTGCATGGCGCGGTGAGTAGCGCGAGCGGCAGCGGCTCGCCAACCCGCAACAGCCACTCCGGCGCCGCAAGCCAGCCCAGCGGTTCACTGAACAGCACCGTCGCGTCGTCGCGCGGCGCATCCTCTGGTTCGTAGCGGACGATCACGGCGTCGAGCCGTCGTTCGTCAAACTGCGCGAGCAGCGCCGTCGACATGCCCAGATGCAGTTCGATTACCAGCCCCGGATCGTAGCTGTTGAGCTTTGCCAGCAAGTCCGGCAAGTCTCTGCCGGCGACATGCTCGCTCAAGCCCAACGCCAGCCTGCGCCGTTCCACCGACAACGAACCGAGCGCCCGTTCATGTGCATTCAGCAGATCGCGCGCGGCCACGAGAAATGCGTGGCCGTCCGCGGACAGCCGCACCACGCGCGGCGTGCGTTCCACCAACTGCTTGCCTAGATGGGCTTCCAGCCGCTTGAGCTTCAGGCTCACGGCGGATTGCGTGGTATCGAGCGCATCCGCCGCGCGGGTGAAGCTGTGCAGATCTGCGACCAGAACGAACGCGCGGACCGCATCGAGATCGAGTACTTTCATTTCAATTGGAAATATATGAAATAGCGGATGATGTCTGTCAATTATGATTGATGCGGCCTAAGCTGTGTACTCAATCTTCATCGAAAGGAGTTTTCATCATGCCGTTCACCCGAATTGCAGTCCGCGCCGGCAAGCCGGCGGCCTACCGGAAGGCCCTTACACAAGGCATTCAGCGTTCGTTGATTGAGGTGTTCAATGTGCCGGAGGACGACATGTTCATGGTCGTCACCGAGCACGATGAGGACAACTTCTTTTATGGCAAGCACTACCTGGACATCAATCGTAGCGACGATCTCGTGCTGATCCAGATCACCGCTAACAATACGCGCACGGTCGAGCTGAAAAAGGCGTTGTACAAGCGGATTGCCGAGCTTCTGGCGGAGAGTCCGGGCGTGAGGCCGGAAGACGTGTTTGTGAATCTCGTCGACGTGCCGAAGGAAAACTGGTCGTTCGGTAACGGGATTGGACAGTATGCGACCTAGGATCGAGCCATTTGGCGATCCGGCCTCAAGGGACGGCGCTGCCGCGCGGTCATACGTTGCCGTTGTTCAAAATAACCGGCGGCGCTAACGTGTTTTGAGTCTGCGACAGCGGCGCGGCACTCGGAGAGTCGTAGCGACCCGCCTTCCAGCGCGCACGAATGAACGGCCGATCGTGGCCGGAGACTTTCAGGGCGATGTGCGTGACCCAGCGCTGTGTCGGCACATGGACGCCGTGCAGCCCGACCGTCAGCATCATGAGGCTGACAGCGACGGGCACCGCGGACAACCTGCCCGGTTCTGCATCCCACGACCAGCGCACGAACAGCAGCGCGGTCACCGCGCCGACGATACAGCCCGTGATTGCCTCAGAGGGCGAGTGCGCACTCAGCACCACACGTGACATCCCCACCGCGATGCCCGCGGCCAGCCCGAACAACACGCCCACAAGCCGAAACTTGGACCGCGCGGGCAGCAGCATCAGGAACAGAGCGACCGGATATACGGCGGTGGACAGCATGGCGTGACCGCTTAGGCCGGTGAAATCCAGTTCGCGCACGCCGACGCCCCAGCCGAGAAAAGCCAGTTTGGTGACGGTCACCACGCCGATTGCCATGCCCAGCAGCAACAGCCAGCCCGCCGCCATGCGCCACGAGTAGCCGAGCGCCAGCCACAGTGCGATCGCAATGGCGAGCGGCAGCGTCAGGGCGGGACCGCCGAGGCCGGTGATCAAATACCAAAGGTGATAGGACAAGTCAGGCATGGAAAGAAACGCGGCAAGCGCCGCGTAGAATCAGGACCGTGGTTATTTAACGCGCCAGCCTTCGGTCTGGCCGACAAGGATCAAGACAGGGTTTACGTGTTCAATCTATCTGACTGTCAGTATAGACGGGAGTGCCCGACGGAGTTTGTAGGGCGGCCGTGTGGCGCGGTTTTTGGCGGGAAGCGCCGACATGCCGGTTAGTCCCGCTAACGTATGAAACCCTGGGCAAAAAGTCTTGGCAATGCGCCGTACCACGGCGGACAGCTAGGCACTGCGTGACTGCGAGCCCGAAAATCGGGATGCTCCAGGCGTTCGGCGCAGCATCGGAATCGGTGTTATTGTGCATTGCACAACGACCTGCGGTTCGAACCTGAGGTTCTGTAGAACAGTATCGGTCCCTTTTTGCGAGGTCACCATCCGATGGCAAAAAGTCTGACGAAAATCTGGCTCGGCGGTCTGAAGCGTCTGATGTCGATTCAGGCCAAACATGCGCGCGACGTCAAGCGCACCGCCGCGCGGCCGGCCCGGCCGACGGGCAAAGTGTCCGCCAAGCTCAAACCGGTCAAACCGGCGCCCACACTGCGTACGCCCGCCAAACGCGAGACGCCCCGGCCGGGCGCGCGCGAATCGCGTGTGCGACCGCGGGCGGCCGCGTGGGCGAGCGGATCGTGGACACGCTCGTTCCATTCGGCGCCGGCTGCGCCGGGGCGTCTGGTCAATCATCTGCAATATGGCTTGTATATGCCGCCTGGAACGGCGTCCGCGCCGCTGCCGCTCGTCGTGATGCTGCACGGCTGCAAGCAGTCCATTGACGAATTCGCCGAGGGTACTCGCATGAACCTGCTCGCCGACCGGTTCGGCTTTGCGGTGGTGTACCCCGAGCAGTCCAAGCATGTTCACGCGCATCTTTGCTGGCACTGGTACGACGCCAGCGACACTGCCGGCGGCGCCGAGGCGCGCGCCGTGGTGTCGTTGGTCGACGCAATGGTCGCTGAACATGGCTTCGACGGCGAGCGCGTCTATGTGGCGGGGTTGTCGGCGGGAGCAGGGTTGACGGCCTTGCTCGCGACGCACTATCCCGAACGGTTTGCCGCGGTTGCGATGCATTCTGGACCGGCGTTCGGCGAGGCCCGCTCCGGGATCGCAGCAATGGACGTCATGCGGCGCGGCACGCGGCACGACCCGATCGTGCTGATCGACGAAGCTGTCGATGTGCGGGGTTTTCCCGGTATGCCGGCCGTCATCATTCATGGCGATGCGGATCACGTGGTCGCGCCGGCCAATGCAGATCAGTTGACAGCCCAATTTCTGCGCCTGAACGGGTTGGTGGATGCCGAGGGCAAGCTCATAGCGGGCGAAGAGCGAGAGGAGCGCAAAGCGGGCGTCGTGACGCGCGACTACATCCGGGGCGGACGGCGCGTGGTGCGTATGTGCCGCGTTCAGGCTCTGGGTCACGCCTGGAGCGGCGGCGACGACGCAGTGCCGTTCCATTCGTCCAAAGGACCCGATGCGAGCGCGCTGATCTGGGAGTTTTTCAAATATCAGCGACGCGCGGCGGCGACTCAGGAGATCGAGGGTATTTCTGTGCGAGCCGCGTCAGGCGGGGCTTAGCGGGGAAAGGGCCGAGACCGGACAGCAGTAGAGCAACACCTCAGAAAAGATATCTTGGCATAACCTAGGGTTTTCCCTATAATAGGGGTTATTCACTAGGCACTAACCCTAGATCACTGTCCGAGGTTCACCATGTATCTCTTGACCCGCTTGTTCCTGTTCCTGACGAAATCCGCTGACCAGATGGCCAAAGAGCGTAGCGACGCTTATCTGGCTGAAGCTACGGACCTGTATGACCTCGAGTTTCGTATGCGTAAGCTCGACCGTGAAGCGGCAACGCGTCACCCGGCGTGGATGGGCCAGCACTAAGCAGTGCTGTAGATAGCCTGACCGGTGTTGCTGTGGTTTGAGCATGTGAGTGCTTACTATTGGGCGAATAGCTCGAGCGAGTCACTTGCCGAATCGAGCCAAGGTCCGTTCACGCGCTTCGGCGTGGCCGATGATCGGCGCCGGGTAGTCTTTTCCAAGCGTCACTCCGAAGTCCGCCAGACGATCCACGCCAGCCAGCCAAGGCGCGTGAATCCACTTCGGCGGCACGTTCGACAATTGCGGAAGGTAGCGCTTGATAAAGCGTCCTTCCGGATCGAATTTCTCCGATTGGGTCACCGGGTTGAAAATCCGAAAGTAGGGTTGCGCATCGCAGCCCGTTGACGCCGCCCATTGCCAGCCGCCGTTATTGGCCGAAAAATCGAAGTCGTTCAACTGCTCGGCGAAATAGCGTTCGCCGAGGCGCCAGTCAATTCCCAGATCCTTCACCAAAAAACTCGCCGTCACCATGCGCAGCCGGTTGTGCATGTAGCCCGTCTGGTTCAACTGCAGCATGGCTGCGTCGACCAGGGGGTAACCGGTGCGCCCATCGCACCACGCCGCAAACGCGGCGTCGGCGTGTGGGCCGGTTTCCCAGCGCAGCTTGTCGTACTCGGCTTTGAATGCCGACCCGCTCGCCAGCTTCGGGTGATACAACAGGATCATGAAATAGAAATCCCGCCAGATTAGCTCCGAGAGCCAGGTTGCCGCGCCTTGTCCGTCCGGCTGCAGCGAGAGCTCGTGTGCGAGCCGTGCCAGTGTGCGGATCGACACAGTACCGAAACGCAGATGCATCGAGAGATAACTTGGGCCCTTTACGGCCGGGAAATCGCGACGCTCGCCGTAACCCGCGATCCGGGTGAGGAAATCGTCGAGCAGATGCCCGGCGCCGCTCATGCCGGTAGGCAACTTCAGTTCGGCGAGGTTGCTGGGCGCGAAGCCCAGATGTTTGAGCGTGGGCAGACCGCGGTCGAGCCCGGCCGGCGGAGCGGCCAGATTCGCTAAATACGTCTCGACCGGATACGGCTTGAGATCGAAAGCGTTGAGTTGCTTCAACCACGCATTCTTGTACGGCGTGAACACCGTGAACGACTTGCCCTGTCCCGTGAGAATCTCGTCGCGTTCGAAGATCACCTGATCCTTGAACGTGATCAGCTCGCGATCCTGTTGGGCCAACTGCTCGCGGACGGCTTCGTCACGCTCGATCGCGGCGGGTTCGTAATCATGGTTCGTGAAGACCGCTTCGACCTCGAGTTGCGCCGCCAGCGCGGGAATCGCATGGCTGGCATCCTCATGCAATACGATCAGGCCGCCGCCATTCTGGCGCAGCGCCTGATCGAGTTCCTCCAGCGCGGCGCGAATGAATTCGACGCGCCGGTCCTCGGGTAGATGATCTGGCCGACGGCTACGCCATGTCTCGACGATCGGCTGCAGGATCGTCGTGTCGAATACGAACACGCACCAGACCCGCCGGCAATGCTTCAGCGCGTAGTAAAGCGCGGCCTGGTCCGTGCTGCGAAGATCGCGGCGAAACCACACGAGGCCAGTGTCGAATTCGGTATTCAGGCGTCGGACGCGCGTCATGAGTATCGATTGATGGAATGGGCGCGCCGTCTCAGGTCAGGCAACCTGCAAACGCACATCAACATTATTGCGCGTGGCGTTCGAGTATGGGCAGACCTGATGTGCTGCGTCCACCAGTTCGCGTGCCGCTTGAGCATCGAGACCCGGCAGGGAGACGCGCAGTTCGATGTCCAGTGCAAAGCCGCCATTTTCGTTCGGACCCACGCCGACATCTGCCGTGACCGTTGTATCAGCGGGCAATGCCTGCTTGCGCTGGCCGGCGACAAACTTCATCGCGCTTAGAAAGCATGCCGAGTAGCCGGCGGCGAAGAGTTGCTCCGGATTCGTGCCGACCGTGCCGTTGCCGCCCAGTTCACGCGGCGCGGCCAGCTTGACGTCCAGAACCTGATCCGACGATACCGCGCGGCCATCGCGTCCACCCGTGCTGGTTGCCGTTGCTTTGTAAAGTACGCTCATCTCGCTGCTCCTTGGTTTGGGTCGGAAGATTGCCGTGCTTCGCGCTGACCATCGTCGAGCCGGCATGCTACAAAGATAGCTCACTAATCGTTAGCGTGCAAATGAAATTGCAAATGGCAATGATAGTTGTCGTGCGGGTCGTGCGGGTCGTGCGAGTTAGTGGTCGAGATAGTCGTTGAGCGTGCCACGCAACTGTGTCAGGTCGTCGCGCAACTGGATGAGGAATTCTGGGGACTGTTGTGTAGCGCAGAAAATATCCGCCGGCACGTCTCGCGCCATGCGTTTGAGCGCCGCGCCCTGCTTGGAGAGCCGGATATAAACCAGCCGCTCGTCTTCGATGCCGCGCGTCCGCTCGAGATAACCCTGCGCTTCGAGCCGTTTCAACAGCGGCGTGACGGTGGCGGAATCGAGATTCAACCGCGCCGCGATGTCCTTCACGGTCACATCGTCGCTTTCCCAGAGCACCAGCATGGCGAGGTACTGCGGATAGGTCAGCCCGAGCTTTTCGAGCAACGGCTTATACGCCTTCGTCATCGCGAGCGAGGTTGAATAGAGCGCGAAGCAGAGTTGCTCGTCGAGCGTAAGTGGGAGGGCGGGGCGTTGGGTCATGATGTGGCTCAGTCAAAAGGAAGCGCACGAATGGATTGTGCGCAAACCAATTGTGACGTAATTCCGCCGCACACGCAGCACCGGACCGGCTAAGGACGACAACCTGGCGCGGCGCATAAAGATAAAACTTCAGCTAGCCGGCGTAGTAGGCAGATCAGGCGTGTCGGACGTTTGGACCCCAAAACATCCGCGATAGGTTGCGTAGAAGGAGCAGTAGAGCATCGTCGTGACGATGATCGTGGCTGGCATCAACGCGGCGACCGCGAAGTCTCCCGCGCCGAGAGCCTGCATGAGTGCTGTCAGTCCAAACGATACGGTCGTGGCCACCGCAAACCACAGCGCGCCAAACACGATAAACGCGCCGCGGTTGCGCCAGCAACTGACGATGCTGAAAAACATCGCCTTGACGGGTGACACGTCGTGCCACGCGGCGAGGATCGGCGCGAACCAGAACAGCATTGCCACCGGAATATAGAAGACCAGCGCTGCAAGGAAGCCCATCGTGATGTTGCTGTTGACAATCGTTTCCGGGTCCATCGTCGTGGTGCCCAGCATGACCTTCAGCAACATGCCGTCATCGGCGAGCGCCGAGCCGGCCAGCACGAGTGCCATCGCGACGAGGTACAGCACCCCAAGCAGAAGCAGGCGCTTTGCGACGACCGAGCCGTACGAACGAAATCCGTCTATCAGAATGGTGGGAAATACCGGCTTGCCCGCGATGGTGTCGCGGCAGGCGGCCATGAAGCCGACCGCGACGCCCGGAATGAAAGCGAGCGGCAGCACGCCGCCGACGTAAGGAATCTGCGCGACCAGCGTCATCACCAGCAGATACGCGAAGAACAGCGTCAGGAAGGCGAGCGGGTTCTTGCGAAACAGCCAGATACCTTGCCGAAACCATACATAGCCGGTCTTCGCGGGAACTTCAATTAGTTGCATGAGGTATGGATGCCTGGAAGTGCAACGCCGGAAAGGCGTTCGCGCAGAATGCGCTCGAAATGGCCCGGGTCGTGCGGCTTGAGCAGTTCGGCCGCACGCGGCATATGAAAATCATACAGGCGCGAGACCCAGAAGCGGTAGGCGCCCGCGCGCAGCATGTCACCCCAGTGGCGGTTCTCTTCGGGGGTAAACGGCCGCACCGTCTGATAGGCGCGCAGCATCGCCTCGACGCGCGCGTCGTCCAGCCTGCCGGTCGTCAGGTCGACGCACCAGTCGTTCACCGTTACCGCCACGTCGAACAGCCACTTGTCGCAGCCGGCAAAATAAAAATCGAAGAAACCGCCCAGGCGCACTGTGTGCCCGCTGGCCGGAGCCGCGTGGGCGAACAGCACGTTGTCGCGGAACAGATCGCAGTGGCACGGACCTTCGGGCAGTGCGGCGTAGTCCGGTGAGGCGAAAACCCCCTGCTGGTGTGCCAGCTCTTCGCTGAGCAACGCACGCTGCTCGACGGTGAGGAACGGTAGCACGCTGGGCACGGTTTCCTGCCACCACGAGAGGCTGCGCAGGTTCGGCTGATGACGCGGGTAGTCGCGCCCGGCGAGGTGCATGCGCGCCAGCATCTGACCGACCTCGATGCAGTGCTCGACGCCTGGCGCCAGTTCCGGTCCACCCTCAAGCTTGGTCACGATGGCGGCTGGCTTGCCGTGCAGCGTGCCGAACAGGGCACCGTCTTCGCGCGGCATCGGGTCCGGTACCGGCACCTTGTGTGCCGCCAGATGCTGCATCAGGTCGAGGTAGAACGGCAGTTGCCCGGCCGTCAGCTTTTCGAAAATCGTGAGGACGTATTCGCCGCGCGTCGTCGTCAGAAAGAAGTTGCTGTTTTCAATACCCGAGGAAATGCCGCGAAACTCGACGACTTCGCCGAGATCGTAATGTTGCATCCATTCAGCCAGTTGGGGTTCGGTGACAGCAGTGAAGACAGCCATGCGGGAAACGTCGGATCAGGTGGTCGGGCTGGCGCGGTGCGGCCAGTGCGGCAAGATATGGGTAATCACGGCAAGCGGGACAAACCGGTTGAAGGCCCGGGCGCCGGGCCGCGGGCGATTCACTGCATGCGAGCGGAGCCACCCGCGCTCCGCTGCTGGGTCGCACTCAAACGATCGATTAGTAGCTCAGGCTCATGGACGGCAGACGCGTGCTCGGATGGCCGCTGTTGTTTGCGCTAGGCGACGTGTCGAGCGGTGCACCCATGTGATAGCTCGTGCCGAAGTTCGAATGCACGTCGATTTCGACCGGCTTGCCCTTGTCGCGATATTCGGTAATTTCAGTGCCGTTCGGGCTCTTTTCGTAGAAACTCGGCAGGCGCGGCTGGTTGATTTCGACCTTCGAGCTGACCTCAGCAGCCGGACGGTTGATCGCGGCCAGGTCAGGCAGCCCGGCCTGTTCATTGGCGGACAAGGGCGGGCTGGCGGGCGGCGGTGCGTCTGCGGACTGGGCAGCCATCGCGGTGTTGCCGATGGCGAGCGCCAAAGCAACGGCGACGGGAAGGAGCGGCTTCATGGTCATTCTCCAATAAGGTGCCCCGATTCTAGCAAATCCAGCCTTGCCCACACGGAGCGTCAGGCTTATTTTGCGCCGCTTTCGCGCTTCATGTGCGCGGCATGCGCTCAAACGTGCAGACGCTAGCTGGTCCGTCCCCGGATGACCAAACGGTCAGGTTTCCGTGGTAATGTGGATTCATCACTCGAGGCGAACGAAGATGAACAACAACACCAATCAGCGCGCGGTGCAGACACCCGCCAATGACTTCCCGACCGAGGCCTTCGACGACGCAGCGGATGCCGTGACCCACCTGTCCGCCATCTACGAAGCGAACACCTCATTCCTGCGCGACGCATTCGCGCGTTACCGGCGTAATGAACTGTTCGAACGCCGGGTGCGCGCGTGTTACCCGTTTGTCAGGGTGTCGACCGATGTCAACACGCATATCGATTCGCGCCGTTCCTATGGTTTCGTGGCCGGCCCGGGTGTGTTCGAAACCACCGTGACGCGGCCGGACCTGTTCGGCAACTATTATCGGGAGCAGCTACGCCTGCTGGCGAAAAACCATCACGTGCAGATCGAAGTGGGTGTGTCGGATCAGCCCATTCCGGTTCATTTCGCCTTTGCGGAAGGGATCCACCTGGAAGGTGATCTCGATCGTGAGCGGTTGCTCGGCATCCGCGACGTCTTCGATACCCCGGATCTGCGGTTTCTGGACGATCGCATTGTCAACGGCACCTACGAGCCGGGACCCGGCGAGCCGCACCCGCTTGCGCTGTTCACGGCCGCGCGGGTCGATTTCTCGCTGCACCGGCTCAAGCACTACACGGCGACCTCGCCCACGCACTGCCAGAACTACGTGCTCTACACGAACTACCAGTTCTACATCGACGAGTTCGTCAAACTCGGCCGCACGATGATGGGACATACGGACGACGAAGAACTGCGCGCATATCGCAGCGAGTACACGTCGTTCGTCGAGCCGGGCGACGTGATCACCTACAACGAGAATCTCGGCGAGCAGGCCGTCGAAGGCACGGCGCCGCCGCGTCTCCCGCAGATGCCGGCATACCATCTGAAGCGCGCCGACGGCAGCGGCATCACGATGATCAACATTGGCGTGGGTCCGTCGAACGCGAAGACGATCACCGATCACATCGCGGTACTGCGCCCGCACGCGTGGGTCATGCTTGGCCACTGCGCCGGCTTGCGCAACACGCAGCGTCTGGGCGACTACGTGCTGGCGCACGGCTACGTTCGTGAAGACCACGTGCTCGACGATGACCTGCCGCTGTGGGTGCCGATTCCTGCGCTCGCAGAAGTACAGGTGGCGCTGGAGCGAGCGGTTGCGCAAGTGACGCAGCTCGACGGCGTCGAACTGAAGCGCGTGATGCGCACCGGCACGGTGGCGAGCGTCGACAACCGCAACTGGGAGTTGCGCGATCACCGCGAGCCGGTGCAACGTCTCTCGCAAAGTCGGGCGATTGCGCTGGATATGGAAAGCGCGACGATTGCCGCGAATGGCTTCCGGTTCCGCGTGCCTTACGGCACCTTACTTTGCGTCTCGGACAAGCCCTTGCACGGCGAACTGAAGCTGCCGGGCATGGCGGACCAGTTCTATCGGGCGCAGGTGGATCAACATCTGCAGATCGGCGTCAAGGCGATGGAACTGTTGCGCATGAACGGTCTGCATCGCCTGCATAGCCGCAAGCTGCGCAGCTTTGCTGAGGTGGCGTTCCAGTAACAGTAACCTGCTCTAGAACTGGCCGAGGCCGGTCAGCCCGATCAGGCTGCCGGCGGCCAGCAGCCACAACGGATGGATGCGCGTCTTGATCGCTAGCACGGCGCATACGGCGGTAATTGCCCACGCAATCAATGTCGTATCGGACGCATGCGCGATCAGCGC